>Ga0207057_1023_pt1 | contig 44041 bp, 37 predicted proteins | sample Alteio_BWMinCont_33_FD_153265 | JGI IMG/M metagenome (GOLD analysis project Ga0207057, IMG submission 153265) | Enriched cells from forest soil in Barre Woods Harvard Forest LTER site, Petersham, Massachusetts, United States -... | ecosystem: Environmental > Terrestrial > Soil > Temperate forest >... | reverse complement strand
CGAGCTTCTACGCAAGTGGAGCGACGGCGATCCTAAGGCTTTAACGAGAGTCGTCGACGCCGCTTATCCTGAGCTGCGGAAGATCGCACGCCGCTGTATGAGCGGGGAGCGTTCCGAGCACACGATTCAGGCCACCGCGCTGGTACATGAAGCGTACTTGCGCCTCGTTGACATACGGCAAGTACGCTGGGAGGAGCGAGCGCAGTTCTTCGCGATTGTCGCGAAGATTATGCGCCGCATTCTGATTGAGCACGCCAGAACGCGTATAAGCGCGAAACGGGGCGGGGGAATGCACCCCATCAATCTCAACGAGGCCTTGTTGGTTTCGCCGCAATTAGACCCTGCGATCGTCCGCTTGGATGACGCGCTGGAACAATTGGCCAGGTTCGATGCGCGCAAAGCGCAGGTGGTTGAGATGCGCTACTTCGGAGGCCTCACATCCAAGGAGATCGCACTGGTTCTTGGTGTTTCGCCACAGAGCGTGAACCGGGATTGGAGCCTCGCGAAGGCGTGGCTGGCCCGTGCGATGAGCCGGGAGGAACCCGATGGACCCCCAGCGTTGGGCAATCATTGAAGCCCTGTACCACGCCGCTCTCGAAAAGGAGCCAGGTGAACGCTCGTCCTATCTGGTGGCCGCATGCGCCGAAGACCCGACGCTCCGAAATGAAGTCGAGTCGTTGCTTGGTTATGCCGACGCGCACCTGTCAGAGCCGCCTGAGCGTTCGGAATTAGCAAAGATCCTGGGCGAAATCGCCGGTATGCCCACGATTGACCGCATTGAAGTCAGTCCGGCGGTCGACGGCACTACCCTCGCGCCAACCAGTATCGGTAAGTATCGAATCCTCCGGCTGCTCGCCGAAGGTGGCATGGGAACGGTATATGAGGCCGAGCAGGAACATCCGCGCCGCGCGGTAGCGCTGAAGGTCATCAGGCCAGGTTTTGCGCGTGTCGAACTCCTCCGGCGCTTCGAGCAGGAATCTCAAGCGCTGGCCAGGCTTCAGCATCCCAGCATTGCTCAGATCTACGAAGCCGGCACTGCGGATAGCGGATCAGGACCGCAGCCTTATTTCGCTATGGAGTTCATACGTGGCGACTCGCTGCTCGAGTATGCGAAGGGCCATCAACTGAACACGCGGCAGAGGCTAGAGCTGGTGGCTAAGATTTGCGACGCCGTGCACCATGCGCATCAACGAGGAATCATTCACCGCGATCTCAAGCCCGGCAATATTTTGGTGGATGAGAGCGGTCAACCGAAGATTCTGGATTTCGGTGTGGCCCGCGTGACCGACATCGACGCAAAAAACACGCGCCAGACCGATGTGGGACAGATCGTGGGAACGCTCGCATATATGAGTCCGGAACAGGTGCTGGCCGATCCGCTGGAGTTGGATACGCGCAGCGATGTGTACGCACTCGGGGTCCTCCTGTTCGAGCTCTTGACCGGACGTCTGCCTTACAAAATAAGCGGCCAGATACACGAAGCCCTGCACACCATCAGGGAAGAAGATCCTGCGCCGCTGAGTGCGATCAGCCGCTCCTACCGAGGTGACATCGAAACCATCGTAAGCAAGGCGCTGGAGAAAGATAAAGAGCGACGCTACGCTTCAGCAGCCGGAATGGCGGCCGACATTCGACGCTATCTCAGCGACGAGCCGATAGCGGCGAGGCCGCCAAGTGCGGTGTACCAATTACAGAAGTTCGCCCGTCGCCACAAGGCCGTGGTGGCAGGCGTGGCGGCAGTTTTCGTTGTGCTGATTACGGGCGTAGTCGCCAGCACCTGGGAAGCGACTCGCGCCCGGCGCGCAGAGCAGGTTGCCACGACCGAAGCGGCCACCGCGAAAGCAGTGAACGATTTTCTGCAGCACGACCTGTTGGCTCAGGCGAGCGCCAACAGCCAGGCTGGTCCCGAAACAGAACCCGATCCGGACCTCAAGGTGCGAACCGCCCTGGATCGGGCCGCGTCGCGGATTGAAGGCAAATTCAAGGGACAACCGCTGGTGGAGGCTTCGATCCGGCAGACCATGGGCAATACGTACACGGAGCTGGGCCAATATCCGCAAGCGGAGCAGCAACTGGAACGAGCCTTCGACCTCCGGCATCGCATTCTCGGCGACGAGCATCGCGACACGCTCGACACCTTGAACGACTTGGCGCTTCTGTACTTTGAGCAAGGCAAATATGCGCAAGCCGAGCCGTTGTCCAGCAAGGTTTTGGAGATCGAGCGGCGTGTCCTCGGCGAGGAGCATCCCGACACGCTAGAAGCTATGGGCAATTTAGCAACGCTCTACCTCTACGAAGGCAAGTACGCGCAAGCCGAGCCACTGTTTAGCAAGGCCGTGGAGGTCAACCGTCGCGTCCGCGGAGAGGAGCATCGCGAAACGCTAGCCGTCATGAGCAACTTGGCCGGGCTCTATCAAGACCAGGGCAGGTATCCGCAGGCCGAGCAACTCTACATCAAGGTCCTGAACGGTATGCGTCACGTGAACGGGGACGAGCATCCTGATACGCTGGCGACTATTAACAATCTCGCCGGCTTATACCGTGACGAAGGTAAGTATGCGGAGGCCGAGCCACTGTTCATTAAGGTCATGGAGGTGGCGCGGCGCCTGCTCGGCGAGGAGCACCCCGACACGCTGACCGCCGTCAACAATCTGGCCGGCGTGTACCTGGACCAGGGCAAGTATGCGCAAGCCGAGCCACTGTTTGCCAAGGTTGTAGAGGTGGGACGGCGCGTGCTCGGCGAGGAGCACCCCACCACGCTGTTTGGTATGAACGGCCTGGCGTTACTGTACTTGGACCAGCGTGAGTATGCGGAGGCCGAGCCGTTGCTCCGCGAGGCGTTGAACCGTTTCGAGAAGACAGCCCCGAACACTTGGGGCAGATACAACTGCGAAAGTATGCTGGGCGCCAGCTTGGCGGGTCAGAAGAACTACTCTCAGGCTGAGCCATTGCTACTCTCTGGTTATGAAGGGATGCTGCAGCGGGAAGACACCATCCCCGCTGACAGCCAGTTCAGACTGGCGCAAGCCGGAAAATGGATCGTTCAACTGTATCAGGACTGGGGAAGACCGGACGAAGCGGCGGAATGGCGGGAAAAGCTCCACGTGACCGCACCCGCCGCTCGCACACACTAACAGTGTGCTCACTTGAATATGTAGGGACAATCTATATATAGATGACTGTCCTCAAGCCCTACCTAGAAAACGTAAATAATTGAAAATAAGCCGGATAAGCAGTGTACCGTATTTGTACCGGAGGCATCCGCTTCCGACACTTCCCTGCCCTGCAACATACTGCAAATAAATGAGTTAGATGGTGCCGGGAGGGGGAATCGAACCCCCATGGAATTGCCTCCGACGGATTTTGAGTTTCCCAATATCTCTGTAAGTCTATGACAATAAAAGAAATGCTAGCGCAATTAAGCGTAGCCCTAAGTGGTTGAGCAACCGTAATTTAGAGCAATTTAGCGAAACAGGGAAAAGCTGGTGAGTGTACCGCTATTGCACCGGAAATGTAACCGATTCGATTACATAAATAGATCATCCTACAAGCGCATCGGACTGCGCCCTTCCCAAAATATTGGCGCGGAGAAGGGTGTTGGCAAGCTCAAGCCGCGATTCGCTCTCCACCGGAGTAGTTCCGGGCTTCGATAGCCTTAACGCTTTGTTCAAACGCCTTTTCCAGAACGCCCTTGCCGACCGTTCCCAGTACAAAGCCAAGTAGACGTCCCTTGAGATTCTTTCCTTCGCGGATGACCACAACGTCAATGTCGGTGGTTCCGTCGGCCTGACGCGTGAAGGCGTAGGTGTGGCCGGACGCGCCGCCCCAGAGGTTGGAGTCTGTCGTCGTAAGGACGACATGGTTCGGATCGGACCAGTCGTAGTGCAGTCGCTCCCAGATGCCGCCTGAGCCTTCCGTGACGTCGGCCTCCGTGCGCCCCAGTTGATGCAGCTTGAGGTACTCATCGGCGCTGTTGCCAAAAAGCTTCGAGCGACCCGGCCCGAAGTCGGTGAGCCCGGCGATGTATTGCTCGGGCGTCAGCGCAGTTGTTTGGTGAAGATATATGGTGGACATGGCATTTCTCCTTTGGTTCAATTTGCTTTGATCACGTGACGGCGCATGAATGCCTTCACGCTTTGTTACGCAATGATTTGAAGCTCGCACGGAGCTCTTCCGAGTAGAACGTCGGTTGTTTCCAGGCCGCGAAGTGCCCCTCCCTTGGGAAGCTTGTTGTAGTGAATGAGCTTGGGATACGCTTTCTCGGCCCAGCTGCGCGGGGCGGTATAAATCTCGTCGGGAAAGGCGCTCACGGCCACCGGGACGGTCGCGCCCTTGACGTCGAAAAACCCTTTCTTCGCCGTGGCGTTATAGTCCCAATAGGAGCGTGCCGCAGATACTGCCGTGTTCGTGAGCCAGTAAAGCGTGATGTTGTCGAGGATGTCGTCTCGCGTCAGACCTTCGGTTTGTCCATCGAATGCGCGCGTGACCAGCTCCTCGCTGCGTGCATCGTGATCGATCATCCAGGCCGCCAGTCCGACGGGCGAATCCAGAAGACTGTAGAGCGTCTGGGGACGGTTGCTCATCTCGATGGCGTAACCGAGTCCTTTCTTGTAGAAGAAGTCGAGCTGGTCCCAGGCGTGCCGCTCATCGGCGGATAGGCCGGACGGCGGCGGTTCGTGCCTGGTGAGTGCGCTGGCAACGTTGGCCGGAACGGTCCCCGGCATGTTCGAGTGAATGCCAAGCAGTTCCGGAGGCGCCTGCACGCCAAATTCGTCGACAACCTGTGCACCCACATCGCCGCCCGCCGCCACAAATCGCGTGTATCCAAGGCGCTTCATCAGCGTCACCCACGCGCGCACGATATGGGAAATGTCCCAGCCCGTGGTGGAGGGCTTGCCCGAGAATCCGTAGCCCGGTAGCGATGGAATCACGACGTCGAACGCATCCGACGCGCTGCCGCCATGGGCAGTGGGATTCGTAAGCGGATCGATGATCTTTAGCTGCTCGATGATTGAGCCGGGCCACCCGTGCGTGACGATGAGCGGCAACGCGTTTTCGTGTTTCGAGCGAACGTGAATGAAATGAATGTCGAGGCCATCGATCTCCGTAGTGAATTGCGGAAGAGCGTTCAATCTCGCTTCGACCTTGCGCCAGTCGTACTCCCCTGCCCAATACTGCGCAACCTTTTGCATTGTGTTGAGCTGGACGCCTTGCGATGCATCCCCGACAAGTTCCCGCTCAGGCCACCGAGCCGCTCGAATGCGTCTGCGTAGTTCAGTCAGTTCCGCTTCCGGAATATTCACATGAAATGGGCGGATTGAATTTTGCCCAATCTGTCCCTTGTCGATAGTGATGGGTTGGGAGTTTGCAAGTGCCTGTCCGATCGTCCCCTGGCTAAATGCAGCTCCCAGACCCAACATCGTGCTTGTCTTGAGAAAACGGCGACGTGAATTGTTGCCTACTTGTCCCATAACAGCGTTCTCCTTTGAGTAGCTTTTTGCTTCGGGGTACTCGGCCCTGATTTTTGTGCGAGGCTTCGCCTCCGGCGTTGCGGCCGGCCACCACGAGCCACGCTCAAAGCCGCTAATACCGGCTTTGTATTGCCTAAGAGTTATGGCGCGAGGTCACGCATTTGAGTGTTTCTTCAGCAATTGATCGAATGCGATCTGCATGAAGAGTTCGAGCGGAGCGTCGCTCGCTTCAGCCTGCGAACGTAGCAGTGCTCCCTCCCAGCTATTGAGCAGAAAACCCGCTACGGATTCGGGATCTGTACCAGCAGGCAGCTCTTCGTGTGCGACTGCTTGCTCGACAACGGTCGCGATCGTATGCTGCCAGTGCGCAAACGTCACGCTGATCTGCTTTCGCAACTGCGGATTCTGTGCCGCCATCTCCAGGCTGAAGCGGCCCATCATGCATCCGTGAATCGCTCCCTTCTGGCCGTAGAGCTTTACGAGATCCATGAAGTAACGCTTCAGACGCTTGAGCGGCGAGATCTTCGAAGCAATCAAAACGGAGGCGGCGTGCTGTGCCTCGCGCGTGGTATATCTCTCAAGTGCAGCCGCGGCAAAATCTTCCTTGCTGCCGAAATGGTGATAGAACGAACCCTTCGGCACATCCGCTTCCTTCAGAATCTCCGTCAGGCCTGTAGCGTTGTAGCCGTTGCTGTGCATCAGCTTCAGGCCTGTGTCGATCAGGTGATCGCGCGTCGATTTCGTTGCCATAAGAAACTCCTCGCTGCTCGTCTTACATGGCAGACTTCGTGCATTAGCTTCTGCTTACAGTCTCCTGCACAGGCTCGGCCTCAGGAGGCTGGAGTTCAAATCGTTCGTTGAAAGTATTCACGAACGCGCTCTCGTTAGGGCCAGCCTGATCGCGCAGAAACTTCGCCCGCGCGACCATGATTTCGTCCGCGTCTGTCGCGAGGGCCTCCATGGTCTCCTGCAGGAACTCGTCGAGTGGCATCGCGCGAGATTCTTCGCTGCTATTGAGAAGTTCGGTCCGTACCCACGGTGGAATCAGCTCAAGCACGCGGACCCGCGTCTTCCTAAGCTTGAAGCGCAGAGACTGCGAATAAGAGTGAAGAGCTGCCTTGGTCGAGGAGTACACCGCTGCTATCGCCATCGGTACGAAGCCCAGAACAGAGGAGACATTCAATACCGCGGCTGATTCCTGCTTCTTCAGGTGCTCGATAAGGGAGCCTGTAAGCCGGATGGGCCCTATGAGATTCGTGGTGATCGTCGAGGAAATGAGCTCGTCATCGACATAGCCTGCAACATCATCGACCTGCATGATGCCGGCGTTGTTGATCAGAACATTCAACTTGGGATACCTGGAGATCAGCTCCGCAGAGACGCGCCGTATGCTGGCCGGGTCTGCAATATCCAACTCGATCGAATCCATGCCAGGATTCGCCTCGATTGTCGCTGCCAGGTTGGCCTTACGCCGCCCAGAGATGATGACCTTGTTTCCACGTTGGTGTAACGCTTCGGCGAGTGCTCTTCCGATGCCGGAGCCACCGCCCGTGATGAAGATTGTGTTTCCTGTGAGTTCCATTTCTTTGCTCCTTAAAGTGAGGTGTTGCGGCGAGGTCAGCCTTGGATGCCGTATCGTGCCGCGGGTTTTTGCCGGGAAAGGTTCGGGCCCATGGCCTTGCGCGCCGCATCGTACTTCTCCCAGTCAGCGACATCCGGTAGAGCTGGAATGGTAACCAGCTCACGCTGGTCGAGACCGGCGAGGGATGCATCCACCATATCCTCGGCGGTCATCACGATCTCGCTCGGCAGGTCTTCCACCGGACGACCGGCCTTTGCCCAGAACGGCGTTGCAGTTGCGCCCGGCAGCACAGCCTGGACAGTGACGCCAGTACCCTCCAATTCGTTCTTTAGCGCTTGCGTAAAGTTCACGACATACGCCTTTGTTCCGCTGTACGTGCCGTTCAGAAGGTCTGGCGCAAGGGCAACGACGGACGCAATGTTGATAAGTAGACCGTTCTTGCGTGCCACAAAAGCAGGCAGGGCGGCGAGGGCCAGCCGCGTCAGAGAGGTGACATTCAAATAGATCATCGATTCGAGGTCGTCGATGTTCGCATCGAGAAGTTTCCCTGCGCTGCCCAGGCCGGCGTTGTTTACCAGCGCAGTGATTGCGGGGTCGGTGCGCAAACGCTCGGCGATGCTCCGAACATCTTCCGCCTTCGTCAGGTCGGCAGCGATCGTCTCGATTCTGCGACCGGTGGGCTTCAATCGCGTGGCAACTTCAGAGAGTTTCTCCTGGCTGCGAGCCACGAGAATGAGATCGTAACCGCGCTTGGCAAGGCGATCTGCGTAGACTGCGCCGATGCCGGTGGAAGCACCAGTGATAAGAGCGGTGCCTTTGGATGTGGATGCTGACATGGTGTGAATCCTCCTAAATTCCCGAGGTATTTCGCCTCGCACTTGAATAGAGTAGACCAGTCGGTCTAGCGATTCAAAAAAGATTGGACTCGGCCCGATATTCTGTAACCCGCTCACTATGAAGGTTATAGAGGGCATCCGACCAAGACAGGCACCTCCGCTCCGGTGCCCACTACTATCGCGAGCAACCCGCCAGAACGATACCCACCGCTTGGGCATGGCCGAGTGGATGCACCTTGAGGTCCTCAAATTGCGGATGCGATTCTAGAGAGCGTTCGGCAGAAGCTCAATTGACGATAGTGTTCCCGTTGGACCGCGAAACGAGAAAGCATTCTTCCGTTTAATAAAATCGTTCGGAACAAACTAGGTGGTTTCAACATGTCAATCCAGCATTCTGAGAGAGATTTTCAGTGGCCCCTGCAAAGAGTGATGCTCCAGGGCTATTCGGTTCGCCTTGTTCCCGTCGACTACTCCCATCTCGATCAGCTTTCTCGTTGGTCAAGGGAGGAGGAGATTTGGCGGTACATGACATTTGCATACCTCGCGTCGAGGGACGAATTACAGACTTGGATTGGCAGTGCCATGGACGCCAACGAACGCGGTACGGAGCTGAAACTTTGCCATCATCGACGAACCTAGTCAATTGGCGGTTGGTACAACAAGTTTTTATCGGGTCGTGCCTGAACACAAGAGGCTCGAACTGGGAAAGACCTGGCTCGGAGCACCCTACCGGAGGACACGGATCAATACTGTAGGGAAGTATTTAATGCTCAACCACGCTTTCGAAATGATCTTAGCTAACAGAGTTGAGTTGAACACGGATGCAAGAAATGTTCGTTCGCAACGCGCCATAGAGCGACTCGGCGCTGTGCGCGACGGAGTTTTACGCTGTCACACAATCATGCGGGATGGTTTTGTTCGCGACACTGTAAATTACTCCTTTACGATGCAGGACTGGCCAGCCATAAAAATCTTGCTCGAAAGGCTTCTGGAAAAGCGTACTTCGGGCTAATCGGAGAAATCCAGCAAGACCCTTTCCTGTCCTGCTTCACCATCGGCTAGGCTTACTGCCTCTTGGAAGTCTTTAAGGGAAAACCGCACACTCGCTGGCGGCGTAAGCGCCCCCTTCGACAACATGGTGAGAAGATCGCTCGTCGCTGCCCGCACTTCGGCGAGCGGCCGGGAAGGCACCCACCGCGGAAGCCACCACCCGCGAACTGTCGCTGTCGAATAAATCAAACGCGGAGCGAACAGCGGCATGGTGAATTTCGCGGGGTCCGTCTGCGAATGACTGGAAAGGGCTCCATACACAAGCATCGTTCCAGCGGGAGCAAGGTTGCGGGCAATCTCAGCGCCAACTTCCCCGGCAACGCAGTCAATCGCTCGTTCAACGCCCTTGCCCGCGGTCAATTCCTGCAGGCGTGACCTGAGATCCTCGTCGGCTGTGCAGATGACCTCATCGCCTCCGAGGTTGCGGATGATCGACTCCTGCTCCCGACGCCGGATGACGTTGATTGTCTTGAATCGATACCGCCGCGCCAGTTGAAGCACGTACTTCCCCACGCTGGATGCGGCCGCCGTTTGCAGAAGCCAGTCGCCCTCCTTGAGGTTGTGAGTTGATAGGGTCAATGCCCACGCCATCAAAGGATTGATGTAGGATGCTGCGGCCGCGGAGTCGTCCAGACCGTCTGGAACGGGCACGAGTTTGTCCGCCGGGCAAACGATCTGCTCACGCCAGGTGTTCCATGTGTTGACAAAAACTACCCGCGTTCCAGGCATCGGACCTTGCACGCCCGAACCGACCGCCTCCACAGTCCCGACGCCTTCAATACCCGGGCTGGCCGGAAGCTCCGGCTGATAGCCATAGCGCCCGCGCACCATGTGCAGATCGGATGCGTTGATTGGGCTCAGCAGCACTCGGACCAGCGCTTCGCCGGGAGCCAAAGGCGGAGTAGGGATCTCTGCCAGTTCCAATACGCTCTTCGGTTCCCCGGTCTCGCGAAAGATCAATGCCTTCATCTAGTACCTCCTGGCTGTTCAGGCGATGGCCGATTCCGGCTGAATGTTCTGGTTCTTCGGGAATAAGAATTGGAGTTGGCGATGGAGGAAAACATCTCCGTCGAAGCTGAAAAATGCTGCACCAATTCGCGGAACGAAACATTCCGCAGCGTCATTTGCCATGTACTCCTTCATCTCCGGAGGATCTTTGTGTATGGAGGAGTCTCATGTCAAGGGCATCTCGCTGCTACCGGAACAATTACGGCACCAGCTTTGGAATTTTCTCGCGCATCTACCTACGATGCGTCCCTACAAGTCCGAAGCGACTCCGATACTCTGTGGGGGTCAACCCTACAACTTTCTTGAACATATGACGAAATGCACTGTTGTCCCGGTATCCGACCAAGGTGGTGATCTCTTCTACGGTATGAGTTGAAAACTCAAGCGCCTCTTGTGCCCTGCTTACTCGAACATTCTGGAAGTATTCGCTCGGCTTTAGACCGGTTGCCCGATGGAACCTACGAAGCAGAGTGCGCTCTCCCATCGCGGCAAACCTGGCCATCATCGCAACGCACAGCTCTTCGGAGTAATTGGTGTGGATCCAGTGCTGAAGTTGCAGAATTTTGGCGTCACCGTGAAGCAGGTTCGGAGAGAAAATGGCATACATGCGTTGCTCGCTACGTGGCGGGTCTATAACGAAGAAGCGTGCCGCCCCCAGCATCACCGTTGGGCTCATCAGCTTCTCAATCCATCGAAGGCCCAGATCGAGCCACGCCATAACTCCCCCGGCAGTGAAAATGTCACCATGGTCGATGAGCAGCTTTTGTGTCTCAATTTTGATCTTCGGAAATCGGCGTTCCATTTCTTCTGCGTGAGACCAATGTGTCGTAGCTGTTCGCCCATCCAACAAACCTGTTTCCGCCAGAAGAAAGGCTCCCGCGCACACTGAACAGAGTGCTGTACCATCGGCGTACCTCGCTTTCAGCCAACGACAAAGTCGCTCCCGTTTAGGATTACTGCCGCTGGGAACCCCCATGCTCGGCGGAAGAATGACAACCGCGAGCTTTTGGGTGCGGCCGGGGTGCGTGGTGTAGATTCGTCGGATGCGACCCGAATCTTCGTTAAGCTTCCAGTGGCTAACCGAAATCTCGCTGCAAGGCGACCCGCCCCGCGCGCGGTGAATGGCATTCGCGGCGCAAAACAGGTCCGTTAGTCCATGAACGGCTGCGGCCTGTGAGTTTGGATACACCAGTATGCCGATTTCAGCGCCGATCCTCGTTGGGCCCAGGCTTCACGCCTGCTGAACCTGTGACCCCGCGGCTCACAGACCGCTCACATTGTACCTGTTGTATCAGCGCTGTTGTAGCAGAAGGGCGTGCGTTTCTCAGTGCCGTCGTCACTGGCCGTCACCAGCCGCTTGCCGTCGGGACTCCAGGCGACGCCTTTCACTTGGCGCGTGTGGCCGCGCAAGGTCAGCAATTCCTGCCCGCGTGTCGCGTCCCACACCTTTGCGGTGCGATCATCGCTCGCAACGGCCAGCCGCTTCCCATCGGGGCCCAGGCCACGTTATTCACGGAGTAGTTGTGGCCGCGTAGGGTCAGCAATTCCTGGCCGCTGACCGTATCCCACATAGCCACATTGTCATAGCTCGCGGTAGCGAGCCGCTTCCCGTCGGGGCTCCATGCGATACTCCTCGGGTTCACTGTCGCGTTTCGATCGTCAGGCAGAGTCAGCATTTTCTCTCCGCTGCCTGCGTCCCATATCCCCACTGTCTCGTGGGTGGCGCCCGTGGCCAGCCGCTTGCCGTCCGGACTCCATGCCACGGTTCTTACATAATTTGGGAACGGAAATTCATTATCCGGCAATCCCCGCATACTAGCAGTGCTAAACCTTGTTAGACTTCTGTTGCTTCTGCTGTCCAAAACCAGTGAGACTGGTAACGTGGGACCCAAACGGGGGCGTGCATGTTTGGGAAAACATGGATGCTGCTTAGCCTTGGTTGGATCAGTGGACTACCTTTAATGGCAGCTCCTGCACCTGCGCCCATCCACGTCATCGTTACCGTCATTGACAAACATGTTGAACCCGCGCACCCTGTACCTGGCGTTAGAGTCACGATCGACTTCGTAGATGGTTCTCAAAGAATCACCGAAGCGCGAGACCGCACCAATAGCCAGGGCCAGACCGAACTCCTCATCTCGTCCGAGGCACAGCAGCGCGGCGATCTTCACGTCGAAATCTCCGACGCACCAAACCTGGTTGTTTATCAGCCAAGCGAAGGTATTTTGACTGACGTGCATCCCACGCTCACCATAGTCCTCCTACCCAAGGGCTCACCGGCATTGCTTCAGCCCGCGCAGATCGAAGCCATGCTCGACCGCCTTTCTCGCCTGTCCGTTCAGAACCAGCAACTGCAGGTATCACTAAATAAAGCCGAGCATCAGAAACCCGACTTTGATCAGTTGCTGCGCAATTGGGCTTCGAACAATGGCCTTCCTTACGATCAGGTCGATCAACAGATGCGCATCTGGGCCAACGACGTCCTCGAGCATCGTCAGGAGTCGTCACTCACCAAGCAGGGCGAGGCCGAACTCGCCTTACGGCACTTCGAGAACGCAGCCAAACTCTTTCAGGGCGCCGCACTCACCAGCAAACTTGCACTTCACAGCGAACAGGAGAGCTACCTCGTCGCTCGCCGGGCAGCTCTCCGTTCTCTCTTTAAGGAATCGACCCAGAGCGCGGATGCGTACCAGTTGGCAAGGCAATACCATCAGGCAACGCAAATCATGGACGTTGCGGTTCAGGAATCCGCAGCAGAGCACCAGCGTTATCCCGACGATACCGCGCTCCGCCACATCTGGTTCCGTGCCGTTCGCTACACAAGCTACGATCGCATTCAGGAGGGATCATGGGCGCTCCGCCACGAGTCTCCTGCTGAGAATCCAACCGCTCTCTTTTCAAAAGTCGTCGACGACTGCAAGGTCGTGCTCGGCCAGATTGACCGATCAGCTGAGCCAGAGCAATACGCCTCCACCCAATCTGTCATCGCCTCCGCATACCTCTCTCTCGGCACAGCGATACCCCACAATAAGGATTCAGCAGCATTTCGTTCACAGGCCGTCGCATCGTTCCGTACTGCGCTCGACACTGCCAATAAGGAGAAGGATCCCGTAACTTGGGTCAGATACGCTTACTTCTACAGCATCGTCCTGGTGATGACAAGTGGGCGCAGCTACAACGACGACAACATGCCTGCGGATCAGGCGTCCCAATCCATCTCGCAAGCCATCGACGTACTTCATACCATCCTCGAAGTCAGCACTCGGTCAAAGTATCCGTTGGAGTGGGGAAAGACCCAGACAGCCATCAGCAATTCCCTCAACTTGGAAGCCTTGCTTACCTCTGGCAAGCCCGCAACCGACTTACTCATCCAGGCAGAGGCCAGTGCCCGCGCCGCGCTCGAAGTTTTGAACAAGACTGACCATCCTGAAGAATGGGCCATGGCGGAAAGGGCTCTCGGTAGCTCGCTCTACGCTCGGTCTATGGGTGTGTCAGGCAATCAGGAACATGACCTCATTCTTCAAGGCGCTACGGCAATTCAGGAATCTCTTCAGGTAGACGCCAGTCAGGAAGACCCACTGGACTGGGCTGAGGTGGAACAAAATCTTGCCACTATTTTACGTACCGGGAGCAACAGCCTTACAGGCAATCAGGCCATCGATCTGCTGATACCATCCGTCGCTGCGTGGCGCTTCGAGCTTAAGGTCGTCACAAAAGAAGGCGCCCCTCTTCGTTGGGCTGAAACACAATTCCAGCTAGGCTCCGCGCTCGGAAAGCTTGCCGAGCTCTATAACCTCCAGGGCCAGGCCAAGCAGGTCGCCGACTATCGTTCTCAGGCCACCGTTGCCTTTCGTGGGGCCCTCGAGGTCTTTACCCGGCAAAACAACGCGGAACGATGGGCGCACGCACAATTGGCGCTCGGTACCATCTTGTTCGCACAAAGCCAGGTCGATCCAGCCAATCCGTCAACAGATCTGTTAGCTCAGGCGGTCAACGCTCACGGCACAGCCCTCGAAGTTTTCAACCAGCAAACCTATCCGCAAGTCTGGGGGAGCGCCCAAAAAACTCTTGGTCAGATCCGGGCAGTTCAGGGACTGCACTCCTCCGGGCAGCAGGCGAAGGAATTTTTTGCCCAGTCGGCTGAAGCCCTTACCGCTGCGCTGCAGATCTTCCCCAAAAACGCCGAAATCTTATCCCTTCTCAGCAGCCTCTATCACGATGACCTGATAGATTTTCCCAAAGCTTACGACTACGCCTCTCGCGCGAAAGCCGCAGCTCCTAATGACAGCAACAAACTCAATCTCGCTGAAGCCGCCCTCACGACATCTCATTTCTCCACCTGTATCGATCTCATCAACTCAGTTGATCAAGCTCAATTGGAAGCCGGATTAATCCCCGGGCGCCTGACGCTTCTCCTTGCTTGCCAGTGGGGTGCAGGCGAGCACGCGGCTGCATCCCAAACTGCCGAGGCCGTCGCTCTCTCTGCATCCACACTCACAAAACTCGGTTGGATCTCTACAGGCGACTGCGCCTACCTCTCATCCGCGCCCGAGTTCAGCGCAAAGCGCCCCGTCTGGATCAAACTCTTCCAGTCCCTCGAACAGGGCGACGGTCCCTCTTTCGGCGATGCGGCGCATACCATCCATCAGGGGGCAGAAAACTAACATGCTCTTCCCCCGCCACGACGTCTTCATTAGCTACTCTCATCAGGACACTGCCTTGGTCAGCCCATTTGTCGGAGAGCTTCGCCGCCACGGCTACAGCGTCTTTTACGACACCCGCTCCATTGTCGTGGGCGACCTCTGGAAACAACGTTTGGCCAATGCCGTCCGCTCCTCAAGAGTCTGCATTTTGTGCTGGTCTCAACACGCCCGTGATTCCGAATTTGTTGCCTTCGAGTATTCGCGAGCCGAAGGGCTGGGGCGTCCCGTTCTTCCTTGGCTTCTCGACTCGACTCCACTTCCCAGTATGATCGAATTGCAGGGCATCATCGAGAGCAATCCTGCTGAGGCCGCCTCCCGCTTCATTCCCAGGCTTGGTTGGAGACTCTCTCTTCGCCGCATCTTTCAAGCATCCCTTCTCGCGCTCTTGTTGTTGATCTCAGCCTTCGTTTACTGGAGCAGTCATCGTCCACCTCCGCCTTGGGTATTTACTGGCCGAGTTACCGACAGGGTAACTAACCTCCCGATCTCCGGCGTCCAGGTTGGTGCCGAAGATCGCAAATACATTACTTACACAGACAGCGACGGCAGGTACATCTTCCATCTACCCGAACCCAAGCCGAAATATCTCCACCTCGTCTTCGCCAAACAGGGATACAAGGGAGAAGAACCCGTGACCGTCCCTCCTGACCATCAATTCAACACCGACATGACGCCCCTCAAATAGAGACAATGGGGCATCGCTCACAATGTTCCTGTTGCGCTGCCTGAGGTCCTTGGGGAGCTTGCCGCCCCATTCGACAAAGTCGACCGGGATGCCGAATCGTAACCTCAACCGTGTCAAAAATTTACGTAGTCGGTAATTCAACAGCTTACGGGCTATCCGGGACTGCCTGACACCTCATAATCGGTCATGATAGCCATGAAAAGCGGAACTGATGCGGAACGCTGTGTTCGTTCGCTCCACAAGCGTGCTTACCGTCGCCGTGTTGTTAGCTCGATTCGGATCGGGCGCTACCTCTGTTACGACCCCTCTTTCGGTGATGAGGGTCCCTGTCGGGGCCGTCACCCTCACGGTCAAATGAACCGTCCAAGTAGTGCTCGGTGCCATGGCGCTGTTTTCGTGGGAGACAATCTGCCCGGTTCCCTGATGTGGCGGCTTTCGAAAATCTTTTCGGACGGATCACAGGATCACACAACGAATGAGCGGCGATTCATGCGCATAAGGGAAGGTACGAATCCGCTAGTAAAGAAGATCACAATAGCGGTAATCCAATGCTTCACAATGTCAGCAAATGAAATTTTCCAGCATGCGACAACAACACTAATTCCGAGAGATGTGATTACCCGTGAATGGCAATGACGACTGCCTGCGGACTCTCCCGTCTATTGAGTACTAAAAGCAGCCCGCGGGAGGTGCGAATTGATCGAAAGCATTTTCGTCAGGTCGTGTGCGATCACGAAGCACATGCAAGGACCGTTTCTAAGGCAGCGCGAAGAATATCTTGGCTACTTGGCGTCGAGGCAGAAGTGCCCAGGATCGCTGCAGGACATCGCAATGATGTTCCTGCATGTCATCCGTGTAATGGAGGTCGACGAATTACGAACAGTGGAAGAGATAGAAATTCAAAGGGCTGCTGAACGCTGGGCGCAAGAAGAGGACCCTCACCGCCTAGTACAAGGGAGAAAGGCCTCGGTTTCAAGGTTCACTCGAACCGCCCGAGACTGGTTCCGATTTCAGGGATTGTTGAAAAATCCTAGCGAGCCAAACTGTTTCGATCCGCTTCTCAAGGAATTCATTGATGCGATGCGTTCAACGAGGAATCTGAGTCCGGAGACCATACAAGCTTCAGTGCCCCGCGCCAGAAACTTCCTGACCTGGGTGGCAACCAAATGTGACCAAATCTCCTCGGTTTCCCTTAAGGATGTCGACGAGTTCTTAGAGACGAAGCGGAAGGCTGGTTGGCGGCCACGAACGCTTGCGGCACAAAGCCAAGTGCTTCGAAATCTCTTCGGCTTTCTCGAGAATCGTGGTTGGTCAAAACCTGGCATTGTTAGAGGTATACGAAATCCACCTATCTGCGTAGCCCCAACGGCAGTATTACAACGGTCGATCCTGTTGGCTCGGTGTTTACTTGGTCCTCCGGCATCAACGACTTTGGGGGGATTACCGGATACTACCTAGACGTGAACAACGTCTATCATGGCTTCCTTGCAGTTCCGTGTGGCCACTGGTGCTCAGAGAACCACGATGCGGCAACGAATGCAGCTCACGTAAACTCTGCGACACCTACAAATCCGGTTAATCCAGCTTTTAATCGTGTGCTCAACCGAAACTGACGACTCCTTGGAACCGTAGTGCCGGGGCGCAACCGTCGAAGTAGATTGTAGTCGACCTGGAACTACAGTTAACAATAACCCGTCGGCACTCAATAATTATGGATGGGAACAAAGTTGGCGAATTACATTAATCACTCCCTTAACATTGGACGTCTATTTCCATAGGTTCGTGGCGAATTGATGCGGAAATGTTCGAAACATGCCTGGCCAGAACGCCCTTAAAGATTCAGGACGCCGAGACAAAAGAGAGAGGGAGTAAACCCGCTCTCGTCTCGATCGTCGAACCTAACGCTTCAATCCGACGAGGATGCCTTCGAATGGCTCCTTGCTGGTGGTTTCCGGGAGGTGAGTAAAGGTGTCCATGTGCTGCACCGATCCGGCATTCGCATTGATGTCCTCACTCCCTCTGTCTGGATAGGTGAACTTGGCGTGGGTGTCCGTGAGGAACACTCCAATCGATTCTCTGGACGTTGGCTGTTGCGAATGTCTACCGGAGATCGAAGAAGCTTCCGCTCACTGCGGAAAGGAAGTGTAGGAAATGCGACGGAGAGGCACGCGAGGTCATGAGCGGGCTTGACGTTTAAGCCGTCGATCTTCCTCTGCTTAGAGCCTTTGGTGATCGTGCCTGAACTCTGATCGCCGCGAGTGCTGGTTGAAGTGGCTTGGCAAGAAGGCCAAATCCTTGCCGTACCAGATGAGGCCTTCTTGGGGTCAGAAATCTTTACGTTTGTGACTAGGTTTCTGGCGACAATTCTGTCATGCCGAATCAATGAGTTAGAAAGGCATCAAATGTAGCCATTGCTGACCACCTGACCACCCGATGATTTGGCGAATTCTCACTTCAGTTTGAGGTGAATCAGAAGCGATGCTTATAGAGGGCACCCCCGAAAGGTCGGCGCCTCAGATCCCTGCATACCACGCATAGCCGGATTCCGGCTCCGCCGAACCCAGACCCTTGCCGAAGCCTTTCATTGAATCCGTCGCCGTAAGCCGGACGACGTACTTCAGGCTCTTGTAGCCGAGTTGGCGAGGCACGCGCATGCGCAGCGGTCCGCCGAAGGATACCGGAAGATCGCCATCGTTCATGCCCCAGGTAAGAAGAGTCTGCGGATGAAGCGCATCGGCCATGTCGATGCTTTCCCACCAGTCGGGATCAGTAGAGAAGTAGGCAATATAGCGCACCTGCGGCAGGAGTCCGACTGCGTTCAGGACTTCAACCAGAGGGGTTCCAATCCATTCGGCGACGTACGACCAGCCCTCTTCGCATGCCACCTCCGTAATCTGATTGCGGACGGGCAAGTTCCGCAGATCGGCGAGCGAAAGCGACAGGGGTCGGGCGACCATTCCGTCTATCGCAAGCCGCCAGTCCGAGAATCCGCCTGCCTGAAAGCGCTTGAAGGCATCGGTGGGAGGCGGTGTTGCGTTGGCGAAAGGAACTTTCGAAATCATGCTGCGCGGAAACTCGCGGGCAAGCGAGCGTGTCGTGATCAGGCGCTGGGCAGCATAGGTAAGGGTTTCGCCGGGACCGTAGATTCCGCCGCAATCGGGCGGGATAAGTCCATAGCGCCGCGCCAGTCGATCGGCCACAGCCAAACCTGAAGCGCCAGCAGCGGCGGCAATACCGGCAGTGATGAGCTTTCGACGTGAGATGGATTTCATGGGTGTTCCTCAGGCGCGGGTACGCGACCAGAGATCATCGCCCGCATGCGGCTTCTGAATCCCGACAGAGCAACCATCGTAATGTGAACCAGAAGGAAGAGCAGGAGTACTCCGGAGACGAAGAAGTGCAGTGTACGCGCGGATTGCCGGCCTCCGAGCAAGTTAACAGCCGCCGGGACGGCGGAGTCGAAAGCAGGTGACAGCGCGAGCCCCGTCCAGATCACCAGGGGAAACAGGACAAAGATCACCATCAGATAGGCGGTCCGCTGCAGCACGTTGTACGAGTGGGCTTCGGCTGCATCCGGCGGTGCACGGCGAAGATACTGCGCGATCCTTCCCCAGTACACTCGCCACATTCTGTCGCCCGGTTCCGGAACTAAGTTCTTCCGGATGTGGCCAGTCCACATACCGGCGACCAGATAGATAAGCCCGGTCAACACCAAAGCCCATGCGGTCTGAAAGTGAAGATACCGACTCCAGCCATTCTGGTCCGGCATCACGAAGCCGTATCCCGTTGGGACCGTACCTCGAGAGGCTGGGATCGGTATGGTGAACAGCGGACGAGTGTTCACATTCCCAATCTCACCCCAATAGAACCGCGGGTGAGAGATCACGATCTCAGCACCGCTAATAAGCAAAGCGAAAAAGCAGAAAACCGTAATCCAGTGCGTCACTCGGACGAGTGCGGCATGCCTGTAAATTTCCGTTTTGTCGTGCGGGACGGCGGCTGACACGGCAGGAAGAAGTATAAACTTGTGGCGCCAATTCTACATTCCGAATCTTCTAGGGCCCGTTTACGGGACGAAGCGCTGGATGGATAAGATCGGGCGAAGAGGTGGAGCGGCGAAGAGCCCGGCCAAGCGGAAAGCTTCCAGGTTGAACGGCATGAAGGGTGGCCGTCCACGCCAAAAAAGACTCACTGCATCTGGCGTTTAGTTTATGAACTCCAGCACTGGATGAACGTGACTTGGCAATGGTGCTTGAACATTCCCGGCATGAGCGTGAAGATACGCTTCGCCACGACTCCCTGACTGAAGTTGAACGCAATTGGTTACAGCAGAATCGCTCTCGGGAAGCAGAGCACTGGAATCCTGCTTACAGGATGCGATTGGAGAATCTGACCTACGCTTCGTGGTGAGATCCATACCCGTGGCTCCACATACTCTTCACAGATTTTCAAGAGCATCGATTACCTTACAGTAACCAATCAAAGACACCTCTTCGAGTACGGCAAGCCAGGGTTCAGCGACTGTAAAAATGTCGCCTTGGCTTCCTCGGGGGTATTTCCGATTGATGCAGCAACACATCCAGGCTTGCAGTCGTATCTGCAGACGATGCGCCACCATTTTTGAGGCTTATCTTGGAGCGGGACTAAGGTTCCATAGCGTTAGGACATTCGAGTTTTCTATCTTTGATCCGCAGCGGGTTCCCGTCCATATTTTTCATCAGCTTGCTATTCGCAATGACGCCCGTTCTGCATGCAAAGGGAACAAAGACAATTTAATTTATGGTTGCTTGGCGCAACTGGGCCTGCCCTTGCGATGAACGCTGCGAGCTCACTTGTCTGGCTCATCGGCTCAACTCCCAAAGCAGCCACCCGATAATACCCATACTGATTTCAACAACAAGCGCCGAGAAGAAGCCGGTGGAGAGTCGCGGCGGGACAAGTACCAAGCTGTCGCTGCCTTCACGAGGCAGACTTTCCCAAAGATCACGGTTGCGATGTACGGAGCCAATAGGATAAGCGTTGTTGCTCATTGGTCATCCTTTCCGGGTCGGACGGTCATACCCTCGTGCGACGTGACTTATCCAGCGCCGATGAACCTGACTCTCTCTTATGAGAGGGGTTTTCACTATCGGCGCCGGAAATCTCAAAGGGGACAATGCAAGCGACATCGGCAAATTGCACCGCCATCAAGAAGGACCACGGTAGGCGCTGTCCTCTTCGCAACTACTGATAATCACTATGGAGCAACAATAAGAGAGTGCGCATCCGGAAATAGGGTGGTTTTTCTTCACCACTCCAGAGCAATGAATCGATACTCCGTTTGAGGTAGTCGTTTGGACCGGTGGACGGCATTGGCCACGCGCTGGAGCGTTGACACTAGGTTCTATCTGAGTAATACAGGTCCCGCGTCGATCTTCACACGGAAGAGCGTGTAAGGTTTTCCCGAATCTTTCTGACAAGAATTACGCGAAATGCAGATCGCAGTGTGTTCTTGCAAATAGTTCCACTCAGATCAGCGGCTACAACACAACGGAGCACGGCAAAGGTTTTCCTGCCGTACGTCCCATAGTTAAGACTGTTCGCAGCGGGCTAAATTCTTGGCCCACTTTTTCGATGTCGGTCAAGACCTTCGCATCGGGCGATGAAAGTCCTTCTGTTTATTCGAATTATTTGGTCATATTCTTTTGGTCAGCATAATCGGTGAACCGATCAGTGTCACCGAGAACGGGTCGAAGGCACATGAAAGTTGCGAAGTCACTGCGGCTCGGATTGATCTTCCTCGCGCCTACGATGGTGGCATGGGGACAGACACCCAGTGCGGATCACAGCGGGAATGCGAAGAAGGACGCGGACAGCTGCTATGTACGACAAGTGAAAAGTCTGCCGGGTAGTCACGATTTCGCGGCAGAATTCATTGAAGTTATTGTCAACGATCCCAGTCCCAGAGGTAGAAATCGCAATATGATGTGGGGTCTGACGGCGGACCTGAGTGATAACATTCCGGCCGAGGAGCGGGCTCTGTACATCTCCGAATCAGCCAATGACGGAGAGACGTGGACGCAAGTGGCGCGGGTGGATTCGAGGTATTTCGATGCGGGGATTGATGAGGGACTGCGCAACGGGTTAAGTGTGGCTCCGGGTGGGGCGGAGTTTGTGATCACGACGCAGAAGGGGGCGTTCCAGATTCTTCCTCGGGCCAAGGCGTCGGATGCCATCGTGAGGTATATCACGGGGCCGCGGGTTTCGCATGACAGGCCGTGGATAAGCATTACGAAGAAGGAGGGAGATCCGGTAAGGGCGGCGGCGGCAAAGATGACAGCCGACGGGAGAAGGCTGATCGTGGGCTACGGCTACTTTGACATGAATCCGCAGATCTTCAGCTATCACAAGGGTCGCCATGGGTCATGGGTGAGGGATGGTCCGCTGGCCGAGCTTCCGACAGATTTGGATATTTTGTCGATGCAATGGGACAAGCCTGGGAAGGCACGTCCGGACTCACTGTACGTGGGGACGGGCGATCAGGCTTATCGACTGGATCTTCACACGATGAAGTGGACTCTTGTTGGAGGAGTGGAGCCGGATTCGGCGATCCACGCGATCAACACGGTGGGTGGACTGCATCTGGCGGCGTGCTGGGGAGTGTATGAGCCGGTGAGCGAGGACGTTGTGGCGAGAGTGACGAATGCCGAGTTTGTTTATCACAGAGATGAAGATGAGACGGGACCGAATATTCGCGCGTATGGGATTGAGGTTGATCCGGCAAGGCCGAGCCGTCAGGTGGTGACTGCGCTTACTGGTGTGTACACCAGCAGGGATGGCGGGCAGAACTGGAAGAGGTTGAATGATCTTCCAGAGGGAGAATACAGGACGGCGCACTTCAATCTCGATGGGACGGTGATTGTGTCCGGGATGCAGGGGACGTTTCTGGCGAATCCGTTTTCGAGTGGCTGCGGGCCTCATTTGAGGACGAGAGATTAGTCGTATCTAAGGAGAGGAGAGCACAATGTCAGTCCACTGGCAATGTTTGAGCCGCAAATCTGAAGCCGCGCACAAGGCCGCCAATGGAGGTCGTCATTGCCAGAGGGGTTCACACTCTGGCTTCTTGTGAAGCTACTGGGATAGTTCTCTGTCTTTAGCTAGATAACCTAACCGGCTTAGGTTATTATGAAACTGTGGGTTCGCTCAGATTCGACGGCATCCTGTTCATTGTTTATTCCAACGATCATCCGCCGCGCCACGTGCACGGCTTTCTGAGCGAAACCGAGGTGATCGTAGACTTTCGATCCGACGGCACTATCGCACTAGCAGATCGCAAGGACGCGATTCGGCCAGCGAATGCAAAGAGGTCCGACGTAAAGAAGATTCTGAATGCCGCCGCTGCGCATTTTGATGATCTGGTGACATTGTGGGAGGGGATTCATGGCAAAGCATAGGGTCATAACTACAGATTCTGAAATCGATCGAGTGATAGAGCAAGCTCAGTTGCTGCAAGACGAACCTCGTGTGACGACCGTGGAATACAAGCCAGGGCCGGGACTGGATTTGCTCATTCTCAAATTGAGCAATGGTCACAGGCACGTGATCCCTCGCGAAGATTTGCAAGGATTGCAGAAGGCTACCAAGGAGCAGATTGCTCAGGTAGAGATCATTGGCAATGGCACTGGTCTTCATTGGTCGGCGCTCGATCTCGATCACTACGTTCCGAATCTTCTAGGCCACGTTTATGGCACGAAACGCTGGATGGCTGAGATCGGGCGAAGAGGTGGAGCGGCGAAGAGCCCGGCCAAGCGGAAAGCTTCCCGAGCGAATGGCATGAAGGGTGGCCGTCCCCGGCAAAAAAGGCTTGCTGCATCTGGCGTTTAACCAGCTGTAGCGCTGGACGAACGTCACTTCTTCACAACTTTTCAAGAGCATCGATTACCTTGCAACAGCCGATCAAGGAAAGCTCTTCAATCACAGCCAGGTGAGGTTCGGCCAGTGATCCCAAAAATGTCGCCTTGGCTTCTTCGGCAGTGTTGCCCACCGACGCTGCAATGCAACCCGGCCTGCCGTCGTAGGTGCAGACAATGCACCACCACTTCTGTGGCCTGTCTTGTATTGGTACTAGAGTTTCGGAACGTTGAGACACTCGAACCTTCAATCTTGGATTCCACAAAGGGTTGAGACATGACAGCTTTCGGTGGCTGCGCTTCATTCATAGCGCGTTCCGCCGCATTGCCAGTAATGCCTAGCGTGGTCGCAAAAAATGGCGGTGCCCCATAGTTTTCTAATCCGATCCAGATTCTGCTTGCAGTCTTCCAATCAAGGCGCGTTTAAGTGGTGGGTAAAAACCCATGAAATCTTCCATAGAGTCCTGAACCACTCGGCCATCCTCCTCCAAATAGAAACCTGGCGCCTCTGGTTTGCAGGTGGAAGGATCGATGAGCAATACCAGCTTGTCCGTTGGAGCCTTCGGAGGCACGTCATCTACTATCGGGAATCGAAAGTAAACAGTGTTCAACCTGTCCTCGCATTGCGGATCGCCATAACCAATCGTCATATAGCCTATGGCCGCAGCATCCTGCGGATCAGCGGCAAGCCACCAACGCTTGCCGTCGATGCTCAATCGTTTAAGCACTTCTCGTAGTGTTTTTAAGTTGACCACGAATCCAAGCTCGACTTCGCTGTAATCGATGTGCATGCTATTTCTTCTCGTCACTCTGTGCACCAGTGGCGAGCCGTTGTTCATCACTGATTTTTGTTTGAGCCTCGCGAACAAAGCGGACAACGCTTGCCCGCGATAAGCCGTACTTCCTCGCAACGTTCGTCAACGACATTCCTGCCAGGCGGTCACGCACCAATGCCGCGTGGTTGACATCGAGCGGCGTACGACCAATGCGGCGGCCTTCAAGCTTTGCCCGCCGCATGCCAGCGCGGACACGTTCTACGATCAGTGAACGCTCCAGCTCAGCAATGGCAGAGATGATGACTACAATCGCCCGGCCCAAAGGGCCTTCGGTGTCGATGGCTTCGCGTTGCGAAAGAAATTGGATGCCCAGTTCATTGAGTTCATCGAGTACCTGCAGAAAATGCTTGGTGCTCCTCGCAAGACGGTCGCACGACCAACACAGAACGCCGTCGAACTTGCGCCGATGTGCGTCTTTTAGCATTTGATCTAGGGCTGGACGACGGACCTTGGTTCCACTGACGCCGTGATCGACATATTCCTGGACCACGTCGTAGCCGCGTTGCCTTGCAAATTGGCGCAGCTCGATGCCCTGCGTTTCGGGGTGCTGATCGACGGTCGAAACTCTTAGATATAAAGCAGCACGCTTCATTGGTCACCTGTAGAGAAAGGCCATTTGAAATTTGGTCTTCGGAGAGCTTTGCTATTTGGAATCGATCATTCTTCGCTACCAGTCAAACAACGAATCAGTATCAGCCTGGTTTCTGCTCGTAATGCGGCCATTCGAATCTCTCGTGTTGCCAAACTTGCTGTTTGAATGGCCCAGGATTTTACCGTCACGATCACGCACGACTGTTTCGCCGTTTGCGAAGCCGCTGGTTTTGGTGCCAAGAATCTGGTTTTTCCCGTTGCGGACGTACTCCACTTTCAACATTTCGCCTTCCTTCTTGACCTGACTTGTCATATACCTAACCTGCGAACTCGACGCGACGAATGTGGATTCGGGGGAGAATTTTCTTATTTCCTCCTCATTCGCAGCGCAATTGGGCTCTGATCAATATCGCCATTTGGGCCGAGGAGCGCGGCATTCACAAATGTCGTGTTGTCGGTTTGGAAAATCCCATGAGCACCGTGCACGTGACCGAAAACATGCAACTTGGGCTGTACGTGTATGACTCGGTCGAATAAGTCACGACAGCCGGAATGGAACCCGGAATCCGGTGTAGAGTCGAGAATTCCATAAGGAGCAAAGTGCGTTATCAGGATGTCGGTGTTTTCCGGAATCTGAGCGTATTGCCGTTTGCGGTTTGCTTCGTCGGAGAGATTTGGAGCACAACCCCAAAATCGAAGACCGCAAATCTCGAGGCCCTTGTTGTATAAGACCGTAGCATTACTGAGCGACGGCCACTTCGACGATGGATTAGTTGTTTGTGGGCACTCGTGGTTTCCGTATATGGCGACTTTATGGAGATGCGGTAGTTCTCCAAGCCATGCGTCAAAGTCCTGGATAGCGCGGAGACTACGGTTAAATAGTGTGAAATCTCCTGAATGGACAAGTACGTCGCCGTCAGGTACATCGACCTCACGGTGCAATTCGTGGGTGTCACTGAGGAGAACGATTTGTAATGCGGTTCTATATTTTGTGCTCATGCTTGACACTGCGCGGCCGAAGTAGGCTCGGCGAGCATTTGCTTGACCTACGCTTGGCTCGGTTCCTCCATAACCTCAACCTACGGAGGTGGGCAGGCAAACGTGGACTCGGCGCTGGATTTTTTCGACGCGGCCCAAAACAGAAGAGCGAAGGCGATCTAGCGAAAGCTAGAAACGTTTCTGATTTTTGCGGCAGCAGCCGGTGGTCCGAAAACCCATCTGCAAAGAGGACGGGAAGTCCTTTATTTCCTGTGTAGCTTCGCCTCGAAAATGTCTGGTCCAATAAGTAAAGATTTCTGACCAAAATCTTGCGGAACCGTGACCGCGAGATTTGCGGCTTCGGGCAGTAAATGCTGGGCCTGTACCCGCGATTTGAATCGTGCCGCTATTATCGGGCGCGAGTCGGCGGAGCCTAGATCGATTATGCCTGGATACTGAGTCCGTGAAGACCTTGAAGAAGGGCTCAGGGGTGAGACGCCTCAGTGGATGCAAGAGGGCACAGAGGTAGTTTGAGCATTACGCCACTTCTCCGAAAAGCCCCCAGGTTAGGCGGCCTCAGCATCGCTGCGGCATACTTGAGGAGGCGGTCAATCCGGTCCCGCTCCAGTCCTGATGCCAAAACAGAAGAGTAAATGTCAGAGGAAGCACACGGTTGACGGATCGAGTCTGCAGCCAGCATCAAAACCTGAATGTAATTTTCGAGATGCCCGGAAACTCGGAGGCACCCTAAGTCGATTTCGGGCCCCTCATGGCATTGTGGTGACGAACTAGGTAGAGCGACTGCGAACGAATGCGGCTGGAGGTATCCGGGCGGAGGATGTGTCTCCGCCCAATTCGTCCTGGAGTATCAATTAGTTGTTAGGCTTAGGTCGGGAAAGCGGAAGGGTGTACGGTCTCCCAAATCGACCTTTCACCGTCATCGTGAGATCGCGGTTCGCAGCCGGAGATGCGGATGTGTGTGCGTTGGCGGACACGGTAGGCTCAGTTGTGCCACGATCAGAGACAGTATTGGCGTCATCATCATTCTCGTCACATGGGATCAAGAGGAAGCCATGCAGATCACCATTCGGAAGAACCCCATTGCCAGTGATCTCGCCACGTTCGTTGATGTAGTGCGGCTCTACCAGAGTCAAATTTGAACTTGGAGAAACGAAATCATTTAAATCGATCATTTTTCCATCCCTCCAGAGAAAAGCGTGCTCATTGGACATATTTCCAGCAAAGTTACACTCCGCCGAAGAGCTACCTATGATGTCGCCGCGCTCATTGTTTGCCCATGCGATGCTGCACGGATCGGTTCCCAGAGTCCCAAGGCTTGTCATCACACCGTCCTTCCAAAGAAAGGCGAACAACGCTTGGTTGTTTTGGTTCGTTGCCCATCCAACGACGACTCCTGCCTCGTTGACCCACAAGGCATTTCCAAAGTCACCGCCCAATGTACCGAGATCCTTCAGCACTCCACGACTCCATAGAAACGGACGATTTGTGCGGTCGCCTGCTAAGTTAGATTGACCCACAATCTCTCCGCGCTGACTGAGCCAATTAAAATAGGTAGCGTTGCCTCCCAAACTGCCGAGGTCGATCATCAGTCCGTTCTCCCAGATAAACGAATCGGTAGTCGGCAGTCCGGTTGTGGCATTAATAGTCGAGTTGACATAAGAAATTCCGGCTACCTGCCCCCCGTCGTTCAGGAGCAATGCGACTGCGTCGGGGCCTCCCAAAGTCCCTAAGTCCTTCATCACGCCATCTCGCCATATGAATGCTCTCTGCTGTGTGCCATAGCCGGGTAGTCCAAGTGGCGATGGCAACGAATCGGGCACTCCGTTTGCTGCGAATCCCACTACCTGGCCGCTACTATTGATCGAGTCGGCCTGACTCTCACGACCGCCCAGTGTGCCGAGATCGAGGATGTGGCCGTCTTTCCAGAGAACGGCATGCTCTGCGGTCCATCCCGTAACAGGGTCGATGGATCCGTTCCCTGAACCACCAACGGCTGTTCCCTCATCATCGATCCAGAACACAGAACTGCTGTTAAAGCCTGGAAGTGCGCCCAAATCAGTCTTAATTCCGTTCTCCCAACGAAATCCATGATGAAGGTAGCCGTCATTAAAGACGACATATGGATTTTGGATTGGATTGGGATCTAGCGTCGCCGTATCCGCCAGGCCGCCAACGATACCGTCGCTACTCAAGGACCGCGTGCTCTCGCCGTAGGTCCAACTTTGGGGTCCGCCCAACGTGCCCAGATCGATTAACTTGTAGCGTGGCTGGTGGTTGCTCTTTTCGCTGTTGTCTTGCGCGGATAGTTGTATGGGGATCGCTGTCAAGGCGATCAGGCTGAGGGCTATGGTGCAGGTGCGTATCTTGGTGTTCACGGACTATTCCTCCCCTTCATGTTGGGCAAGGTGCATGTGGCGCCGTACCTTGTGTAGAGAAAACACTCTCTCATCCCTCGACTCGCCGCCATGCACCCCGCGTCATATTCAGATCACTTTCGGGTCACCGGAGCATTTGATTTGGAATGAATGACTTGCAACTAGGGCTTCCCGAGATTGTGGGATCGGTATAGCTTTCGGGATGCAGACGGTTTGAACGACGGCATGCTCTCCTGGTCGAGCAAACCATTGCCGTTCTGAGGTGCACCATGCAGGCAGACGCACGAGGTCAACATCTCGCCCGATTCGATGACTTCGTGCTGGACATTCGAACTGGAGAATTATGCAAAGAAGGAGACAGGAGTGTCCGTCTCCGTGATCAGTCGTTTCAGATCCTTACCATGCTGCTCGAACATCCCGGCGAACTGGTGAGCCGAGAGGAAATACGCAAGCGGCTCTGGCCCAACGATACGGTGGTCGAGTTCGAGCACAGCATCAGCGCTGCGATAAACCGGTTGCGGCAGGCGCTGGGCGATAGCGCTGGTGCCCCCCGCTACATCGAAACCTTAGCCGGACGTGGTTACCGGTGGATGCGCTCCGTGGAATGGGTGCACGCCAGGCCAGCGTTGGTGGAAACGTTGGCCACACCTTCTGCATCTCCAGCCGTCAGCCTGACAGGCAGGAAAGTCTCTCACTACCGCGTTCTCGAAATACTTGGCGGCGGAGGGATGGGAATTGTTTACAAGGCAGAAGACATCAAACTGGGCCGACGAGTGGCATTGAAATTTCTGCCCGAGGAGCTCACTGGCGACCTGCGTGCCCTGGAGCGCTTTGAACGCGAAGCGCGGGCCGCCTCGGCATTGAACCATCCGAATATCTGCACGATTCATGAAATTGCCGAACACGACGGCCAGCCCTTTATCGTTATGGAGTTGTTGGAGGGCAATACTCTGCGGGACACGATTTCCGCGACCGCCGACCATAGACCATTGGAACTGACAAGGCTGCTCGACCTTGCGATACAAATTGCCGCAGGCTTGGAAGCAGCCCATCAGAAGGGCATCATTCATCGCGACATCAAGCCTTCGAACATCTTCATCACGCATCGGGGTGAGGCGAAGATTCTGGACTTCGGCGTGGCGAAGTTGCTTGAGTTCGATGAGCCGGTAGAGTCAGAAGTCAGGAGTGGTGCATCCGGCAGCCCGCTGCCAACAGAAACTCCCAAGCTTCGAAGCCTGTATGTTACCCGAACCGGCGTAGCGCCGGGGACGGAAGGCTATATGTCTCCGGAGCAGGTTCGGGGAGAGAGGTTGGATGCGCGAACGGACCTGTTTTCGTTTGGCCTGGTGCTGTATGAAATGGCAACCGGTCAACGGGCATTCAGCGGAGATACGGTGCCGGTACTCCACGAAGCCATCTTGAATCAGGCGCCAGTTCCAGCGCGGCAACTCAATCCCGGACTTCCATCCAGGCTCGAACAGATCATCAGCAAAGCACTTGAGAAAGACCGCCAGCTACGCTACCAACACGCGGGGGAACTGCGGGACGATCTGAAGCACATGGCGTCGAAAACGCCACGCCGTGCACGACGGGACTCTTTGAATCCGACTTCGCGCGATCGCTGGCTCATTGCAGGTACCGGTGTCTTTGTCTTCATCATGGTGGTCGGCGGCTTCCTATGGCGGAAGAGGCAGGAACCGCCGCTTCCACCTCCGCTGAGCCAGCGGCAACTGAGCACCAACTCCAGTGAAAATCCGGTATCGAGCGGCGCGATTTCTCCCGATGGCAAGTACTTGGCCTATGCCGATCTGCTGGGGATCCACATCAAGCTGATTGCAACCGGAGAAACTCAAACCCTCCCTCAGCCGGAGAGCCTCAAAGGAACTCAAGTGAATTGGGGAATCATTAACGGCTGGGCGCCGGACGGAACACGCCTGATTGCAAATGCGACCACCCCTGGACGTCAGCCGAGCATTTGGATCGCACCTGCGATGGGTGGAGCGGCGCACAAGATTCGGGACGATGCATTCGCGGGGGCAATATCGCGGGATGGGTCATGGTTGGCTTTTATCGCCGATCCTGGTGAGATCGGCTACCGGGAGATGTGGTTGATGCGACCTGACGGCACGGACGCACACAAGGTCTTTGAAGGTGATGCGAACAGCGGTTTTCTGGGCGCCGAATGGTCTCCCGATAGTCAACGATTATCTTTCGAATGGGGACAGCGGATCGGCGGCAAGATCGATTGGAATATGGTAAGTCGTGACCTGAAGGGAGGACCTCCTGTCATAGCGATTCCAGGCGGTATAGAGGATTGGAGCTGGTCTCCCGACGGGCGAATGATCTATTCATTGGATGAGTCGAACTCTGGCGGTTGTAATTTCTGGGCAGTACGGCTTGAGAGGCGAACGGGGCAGCCGCTGGGACCGCCACAGCGTTTAACGAACTGGGCGGGCTTCTGTATGGATAATCCCAGCGTAACAGCAGATGGCAAACGCCTCGCCTTTCGACGATGGGCGCCACAGGGCAGCGTGTACATTGCCGATCTTGAAGACAATGAAATGCACATCACACCGCCCAAGCGGTTGACCTTGAACGAAGGACTAAGTTATCCAGCTTCATGGACGATCGACAACAGGGCAGTGATCTTCGGGTCGCATCGCGATAATCACTGGAGAATTTATAAGCAGGCGCTTAACGAGGACACCGCCGAAGCGATTGAAACCGGCACGGATGACGATGTGGTAGATGCTCGCTTGAGTCCCGATGGATCATGGATCTTCTATATTGCTGTGCCCAAAACCAAGAGCACTTCGCCACTATACAAACTAATGGGCGTTCCCATTGCGGGAGGTTCTTCCAGATTGGTGATGAGTGCCAGTATCTACGACGAGCCACGCTGCTCAAGGCGGCCCGCAACGATATGTGCGATTGCAGAGCAAACACCGGATCGCAAGCAGCTTATTTTTACGGCATTCGACATCAACGGTCGAATCCGGGAACTCACAAGGTTCAATACTGAACCCAATTCCTACACCCAATATATCTGGGATCTCTCGCCGGATGGTGCCCGGATTGCGATCCTGAAATCGTCAGAAAGCCTGATCCGAATTCTTTCTTGGCGTGACGGATCTTCCAAGGATGTGACCGTAAAAAACGGTAGCCCTCTGGAAAGCCTGAATTGGACGGCGGATGGCCAGGCCTTCTTCGCATCTAGCTACACAAAAGAAGGGTTAGTTCTCCTGCGCCTTGATCAACAGGGCCGTACGCATGTTGTTTGGGAGCAGAAAGGGAGTATCGCACCGTGGAACTGGGAATTCCCTCACTGGCAAGGCATGCCCACCGCGCCCTTGGCCGTACCTTCACCTGACGGGCGCCACCTTATCATCTACGAATGGAGCCTGAGTGCCAACATGTGGATGATGGAAAACTTCTAAATAACAATTCACCCCGGACTTCTTGACGACCGCAATCACCCATCCGAGAAGCTGGTTGGGAGAGAGCGAGAGAGAGACCGCTGCCGGGCCGTTGCGTCATCGATTGACAGAGAAGCGTGAACGATTGTGCTCACGAGATTGAATCAGCGCAGATGACCACAGCAATCGATGCTACCGTTCTAGCTGCCCTCGAAAACCGCAATCTATGGAACACGCAAGGACGACCCGTATCGAGAAGAGGTTATTTTGCCGTGCGAGCGGACGAGTTGGCGCGGCATCTGAAGATGAATCAGGACGCAGTCGCTGAAAGCCTGAGTCGATTAGCAGCGTTGGGCAAGGTGATGAACATCGGTGGAACCGCTGAGGACGCTACACCCCGGTATCACTTTGTTCATTCGTAGGTGCAGTTGGTGTCATGACCGTGGCCAACAGGTGACTGCTGTCACTCGCGGACGTCGTGCCCGCCACCATTGCTGCCTCACCAGATGGCCAGCTTTTCGTGTATTTCTGAGAAATCAGCCACTCCGCTCCAGCAATAAAGTCGTCAAAAACATTCTGCTGACGAGAAGCGCGTCTATGAGGGATAGCGTAGTGGACTCTTGTCGCAGCTTGCCAGACTCGAACATCCGGAAAGCTTTGCAACGATCACGTTCTCGGCTTGAACGTATAGGCGACCTCGGTCTCAATTTCAGTCGGGACATTCCCAACAGTGAATGGAGTGTAAATCCACTTGTACACTGCCCCGGCGACCATTCCCTGATACATGCTTGATCCGCTTAACGGTCGGACTCTCTTAACATGTCCATCACTCCCTACGATAAGGTCTACAATGACTCGTCCCTCCCAGCCACTCGGATTGGCCAATGCCGCATGTCCGGGCTCGACGCGCTTGATGATTCTTGCATTCATTATGCTGTAAGGAACCATCGGCCTTGGAGGCGGCGCGACAGCAGCAGTGGTTGGAGGATAAAAATCTGCGTCGTTGACCACGGCGAGTTCCTCCAACGTGTCAACGTGAATTTTCACGTAGAGCTTATCGAACATAGTGACCGAGACATCACGTGCGACGAAATGATTGTGGAAGACGAGTATTTCGTTCATCAGAGTGTCGCCGCCGAGTTCTGAATAGGACGCACCCCACCCGCTGGTGTATCGCAATATCGGCTTGTCGTGATCGAAGCAGAATGTCGGGATAGTCGCTCCTGAGTTTGTGGTTTCAGACATCGTTGAGCGAAACGCTACACAGTGAAGATTTGCTCCGCCCATATTGCGGTCGTAGGCTTGTGGCGTTTCCTTCTGCAGGAAGTCATCGTTTGGCAGGGGATGAAATAGTTTTTTGACAATCAATCGCTCTGGACCCGAAGCCCATTGCATGTCGCCCATCCTAAATAAACCCTTATCCGTCGTGTAATCAATTTGAGAAAAGGACTTGCTCGCAAAGCTCTGCTTGTATTTTCGGCTGTCGGCAAAGAAGACTTCGTAGACTCCATCTTCTGACTTCTTTCCATCAGAAGCGAACACCTGATAGGTCGCCTTAAGATGCCAGGGCTGCGCATCGCCACCAACGATCCCATTCGTTTTACGTGCAAGTTTCATGAGTTCCAAGGGGTCGCTCGGCATAGGAGGGGATGGCGACGGAGTGCGCGATGCAGGGCTGGTCTGTGAAACCGCGACAGCGTCGATAACAAGTGGGACAAAAAGGCCGCTCAGAACGACGAGGAAACCCGATTTGAGAATGGTGTTTGACAAACGACCTATTGCAAATTTCGCTTTTGATGGGGGCATGACATACCTTGAGGAGGCTTTTCCGGCGTGTGGCTCTACTGCTGCTCAGCGCGTGGATTATGGGCTCATTCGAATGTAAGAAGCAAGAGAATTTCTATCCAGCCTCGGAAACGGCGAGGAGAATATTTTTGTTATAAGGGCGATTTATTGCACAGTTTATCTGACTTCGGTCGATGAGGAGCGTTGGTTAAAGTTGGGACTGCCTCAATTGAAGAAGACAAGACAGCGTTGGAGAACTCAGAGACGAAGTGATCGACACGTGAGCCATTAAGGCTTGGCATCGGCGAATCGTTTCCGCCGTGTCTCCGCAATTCGGAACTCTACGGGCAAATTTTGGCCTGCACTACCTTAACCATATCCTGCACAGTCCGAATTTTCTCGGCCTCGTCGTCGTGGATCTCGATGTCGAACGCCTCTTCAGAGACCATGATTAATTCAGTTCCATCCAAGTCGTCTGCGCCCAAGTCCTTCCAGAAGTCGGATTGGGGAAGAATGCTCAGTGTTGGCACCTCTAAGTGGTGCCCGACTATCAGGCGCACCATTTGAAAGACATTCGAGTTGGGTGGGCACCGCGTAGCGCGATGCAACGCGCTCACGGCAACCTGGCTGTCACTACACCCCGGTATAGGAGCCGCCTGTCCGGCATGCTCTGGCAACAAGGGGAAACACAAATTAGCAGATGGATCGTTGTGAAGACTCCCCTTCACTTTCGGGGCAAGCTGACGAAGAAGATTATCTCCGTAGTCGTGAAAATGAAGATCGACAACTGGTCCTATCTGCCATTTATGGTCCAACCAGTCCCGATAGTCCTTCGCACTGATAAACACGAGGGCCGAAGGGTTTTCTGTACTGCCCACATGCAAATCGCACTTATTATCCTTGATCGTTGTGAACCACTGGCCAGCACCACAGATGTTGATCTGCATCACCTGACTGAGTGGTGAAGGAGATTGAGCCACCGTTACGCATGTGTTTAGGATGAGTAATGCGAGCGTGAAATAACGAGTCCATCGCATCGTTTGATCCGTCCCGAATCTTCACCTCTATGGTGGAGACATCTACACATCCGTGACATGGAGATTTGGCTATCGCGAGACCCGGCTTGAGTTCTCCGATCAGATGACTTTCCTGAGCGCACCAGCCACGCTCTGACTCGCTGTCCTGACAGCAGCAGCAGCCGTCTCTCCCGCTGCGACGGTGTGCATCAGCGCCGATCTCGTCCGTGCTCCCCGGTGCTCGACGGCGACGGTCTCGATACCACCGCCGAAAATCGTGTGCCGCTCTTCGAGCCGGTCGAGCGACGCATTCAACTCTCCGACCACTGCTTCGGCGTCATCGGCGAAGACGATCAGTTCCACATTGATCTTTCGGTAAACCATCTCAGTACCTCCGGCCCTACAATTCTATGCTTAACCCTGCCCCAGAACGCACGAATGCCCCGGGCTCTTCACCGGGGCTTTCCTGTGACCGCCGTCAGCGCCCATCCCTGAGCCTCAGGTGTCGCTAAACATACCCCACTGCCCACTCGCATCGACTTTTGACTTGCGCTCAGTTTTTTGTGGCTTCCCGGGAAGACGAGCATCTTCATTTATGATTTATGGGCTCGCCAAGAGATACATCATTGAGCTTCACATTGTTGATGCGCCTGTCCACGCGCCAGGCTTTCTTCTTGTCTGAATCGAATGGTCGAATGAGATCGATGGGCGGCTGCTCTTCATTGCTGGGTTCCAGCTACCGCTGCTAATCCTGACGCTTGATGATGACCGGCATACTGACGACATGAAATTACCTGGCGTCTTGAAGATGAAGATCGAAAGCGACGGCCTGAACCAATGATCCGAAACCGGGAAGTTTGAATCTGGGGCATGGGAACAAGGAGCCGATTTTTTGGGAACGATCTGGGAACACTAGGCCGATTTTGCAGAGCTTTGGGGGCTTCAGGAGCGACCAGGCCCTTGTAAAGCCATCAGTTAGCGTTTGCCCAAATTTTGACACGGCAGAGGTCAGCGGTTCGAATTCAAGCGCAGCCTTCATCATCGTTAGAATAGAATTTGGAAGCAGAAGCGAAGTGCATGTTGTTTCGGTGCCCTACTCGAATGTCAGATTGCCATCATAGGTGCAGCGAAGAACCTGCCTTTGCGCAGACTGGCAAAATCGAAGCGTTAACGCATGAAATTCTCCCTCACGTTCCCCATCCACTCGATCCCACTTTGGTTCCTCATCCTGTCGCTGTTCCTCCCGCGCCTCTGTATCTTCGTCGCATGGCTCCAGCACAGCATGAACCAGTTCATTCCCCCTTCGGTCGGCCTCATCCCTATCATCGTCTGGGTGCTACTCCCCCGCATCCTCATCCTCTTTTGGATTTACCAGGACCAGGGCATCACCATCTGGCTCCTGCTCCACATCATCGCTTTGCTCTGCGCTTGGGGCGGTAGCGGCTCGCGTGTTGTGCGTCGCAGGCGCGTCGATGTCATCGATTAATTTCCTGAGGCATCCCGACCATATCCAGGCTGTCCACTGGTGCTTCAATTGTCAGAAGGGGATCGACGGAACTACGAAACGATTGCTTGAAGCAAGCGATGAAACCATTTGGAACAAGGTACGGCGCGAGGCGCGATGAGCAAGAAAGTACCCTTCCCTCAATAGTTGGCTGCGGAGAGTTCCGGGGCACAAATTGGAGCCGAGTCTTACAGAGCCCACAAGAGTACGTGTTCAACGCACAATTTGTGGATGACGAATCTTATGCCTTCATACCGATCTCCCGCGATGTGGCGGACGGTTACCCCTCGATCCGGCCTCGCAGATGCGCCGGATCGTCACGTGGGTTTTCAGCCTGTGTACTGGCTATATTCATCGTCTTCAGTACAGTCATCGCCCAGCAGCTTTTCTACCTCGGCTACTGGCTATTATTTTAATGAGGCATATGAACCGGATGTCGAATCTGCTGAGCCTGCTGTTTGGTTGCCGTCATAAGCAAGACCGCCTGTCGCGTCCGTTCACGCATAGCAATCAGACCTACAAGGTTTGTCTCGATTGCGGCAGGCACGTACCGTATGATGCTGTGCTGTTCCGTCCGCTGACACGCAGCGAGATCAAAGAGACTGCATCGGGAGGAACTCGTTGCGAACCCGGCTACAGATAGCACCGCCGTCGCTGAGACTGGCACCTGGCTTGGACAGTGGCGTTGAAACTCATCAGCGTGTGTCAATTCAACGGGCTCGACCGCCTGACGATCACGGAAGAGTCGCTCTATATCGCAGTCGGCGACTGTGATGCGGGTCTCTTCTGCTGTCCATCTGCAGTCCGTTTCTTAATGATCGTGCCATTGATGAAACTGAGCCGCTCCCATTTAGAGTGGGCACTTTGAGAAGTATTCTTTCCTGCTGATTTTCTTCGATCCAGCGATCGAAAATACTCCTCCAGACCGTCAGCGATGATGGCGAGAAACAGAACCAGCAAGATCAGCGCTGCGATGATGGCGATCACAAGAATGTCAGCCATGCCTTCCCACCCAGCGAGCCACGCAGAGAACCCCGGTACGGTGTTCTCAATATCCGGTTGATCTTGGATCGGATGAGAGTTCATTTTGGCCACGATCTGGCTCTTGGGAGGATCAAACCGAAAAGACAGCCTGTCGGATGATATAAGGATTACCAGCATAGACGAAACGCGGACGAAGATTACCTATGACAACAGTCAGCCGCTCACCGAGGATGAGGTCCACAATTTCACGTTGATAAAAATGCGCGAAGAGTTTGCAAGGGGCGCAGCATGGATGGCCGATTTCTGCTGGCAGATGCGAAGCACCTTCGATCCCTACAACCCGGTGGTCACGTCCGAACAACCGCTGTTCGTAAAAGGCGAAAAAACTCAGACGGAGCGAGCAATGACGATGGACGTGCTAACACATGACGCCTCGGTCATATACTTCCCCCTGTGTTGGCAGGCTTGCATCGTAGGAAGTGCGAAGCCGTTCGACCGCGATTTGGAACCGTTCGAGCAATCTGACCTTACCGAGCTTAGGCACATCGTGGCCGAAATGGCTCCTGAATATGTGATCTCTCCGCAGATCATCGAAGACCTCTTGATCGATGGTCAGCCTCGACCTGGTGTTTTGCAGAGGGTTTGAGAGGAAGCGAGTCCGTCAACCCGATGTTTCTGTCGGGCGATACACATCCGGCGCTGAACTCGCAGGCGCTGAAGAACTACACGCGGGTACGCCGCCTTTCTGCGCAATCAGAGCTATTTTTTTCACAGTTGCAATCCTTCAGCTACGAAGCGGGAGTAAGCTTTTGTCTTTGGCTGGCCAGACTTTTTCACCGAGACCGCCTTCTTAGCCGGAGGTGGCTTGGGGGCAACGCCGTCCGTCTTCGCGGCCCTCATTGACATTAACCTAAGATCGCAATCCGTCATTTGTGCAGATGTGCGCACCTGAATCTTTCGCATTAGCTTGGTGGATGAGGTCATGCACGCTGCTCAGGAGGCTGGAGTAACGCTTGCGTGACTGCTCGTTCCTTACCGCGATGCCCAGAGCTTTCTTTTGTCCGACTACTACGAGCAGCCGCTTGGCGCGGGTGATCCCTGTGTAGATCAGGTTGCGCTGGAGCAGCATGTAGTGCTGCATGGCTACCGGGATCACCACAACCGGAAACTCCGAACCCTGCGACTTGTGAATGGTTACTGCGTAGGCCAGGGAGACTTCGTCCAGTTCGCCGAATTCGTACTCCACCAGTCTGTCGTCGAACCGGATCGAGAGTTCCTGTTCGACGGGATCAATCTTCTCGATTGTGCCGATATCCCCGTTGAACACTTCCTTCTTATAGTCGTTCTCCGTCTGGATGACCTTGTCCCGCACCTGGAACCGCCATCCAAACCGCTCTGCGGCGGGCTCAGTGGGTCGGAGCGGGTTCAAAGCACCCTGGAGCGCCGTATTCAGTTCGCGCACCCCGATCGATCCCCGGTTCATCGGGCACAGGACTTGAATATCGCGGATCGGGTCGATCCTGAGGTGATGCGGGATGCGGTTCTGAATCAACCTGACCAGGGTTGCGGCTATCTCCTCCGGCGTATCCCGCTGGACGAAATAGAAGTCTGAGCCGGACTCGGCCGTTCGCAGTTCCGGCATCTTCCCCTGACGAATGAGGTGGGCGCTGGTGATGATCTTGCTGCTGGCGGCCTGCCGGAATACTTCGGTCAAGCGAACGACGGGTACCACGCCACTCTCGATCAGGTCCCGCAACGCATTCCCCGGCCCGACGGAGGGAAGCTGATCCACGTCGCCAACCATGATCAATCCGGAATTCTTCGGAAGAGCCCGGAGCAGCGCGTACATGAGCAGCACGTCCACCATTGAGGTCTCATCGACAATGAGAAGATCACAGTCCAGGGGCTTATCCTCATTGCGTAGGAACCTGCCCGTGGCCGGATCGACTTCGAGGAGGCGATGAATGGTCTTCGCTTCCATTCCCGTGGTCTCTGTGAGACGCTTCGCGGCCCGTCCGGTGGGAGCACACAGCAGACACTTCACTCTCTTGGCCCGCAGGATCATCAGGATCGAGTTCACGAGGGTGGTCTTGCCCACACCCGGGCCGCCCGTAATGATGGCGACACGATTCGCCAGGACTGTTTTCAACGCTTCCCGCTGACTCGGGGCGAGCGTCTTTCCGGTTCGCTGTTCACACCATGCGACGGCTTTTTCGAAGTCGATTGTCGGATAGGTCGCCGCTGCTGTGGCCAACCACTTGATCTTCGCCGCAATGCCTTCCTCAGCCTTCCTCAGGTGCGGCAGGAAGATCAGCGGCTCACCATCGATCTCCACCAGCAGGAGAGAACCGCTGGTCAGCATCTGCGACAGGGCCTGCTCGATGGTCTCCACCGGCACCTCCAGCAGTTTCACTGCCGCGAGCTTCAGCTTTTCAAGGGGCAGAGCACAATGTCCCTCCGAGGTTGCTCCCAGCAGCACGTGATCGATCCCGGCCTTGGCCCGATTTTGCGAGTCCCGGGGAATCCCGACGCTCTGAGCAATCTGATCCGCTGTAGCGAAGCCGATGCCGTGAATGTCTTTTGCCAGGGTGTAGGGATTCTCTCGTACCTTCTCAATGGCCTGCTCCCCGTAGGTCTTGTAAATGCGGACCGCTCGCCCGGTACTGACTCGGTGACTGTGCAGGAAGAGCATGATCTCCCGTATCTGCATCCCCTCCTGCCAGGCACGTGCAATCCGCTCACGACGCTTTGGGCCGATTCCATCGACGGTCTCCAGATCAGCGGGACTGTTACCGATCACCCCGAGCACTTCCGCACCGAAGCGTCCGACCAGCTTCTTCGCCAGAACAGGACCAATGCCTTTCACGAAGCCGCCAGCCAGATACCTTTCAACACCCTCGCTCGTGTTTGGTGGAACGGTTTTCACGACCTTGGCTTTGAACTGGAGTCCGTGTTCCTTATCCCGGACCCACCAGCCCTCGGCGGTTAGCCACTCCCCGGCGCTCACCGACGGCAATGAACCGAGGACCGTTACCAGTTCTCGCTGCCCCCGAACCTTTACTCGGAGCACGGAAAACCCACTCTCCTCTTTGAAGAAAGTGACCCTCTCCACGAGTCCGGCGATCTCTTCTGATGGAGCCCGGGGCTGTGCGGAGGCAGCGCTCATGCTGATCGAAGTCTATGCGGGCGGAGTTAGTTTTGACAGCTTTAGCCGACTTCACCTACCGCGACCTGACCATGGCCGCTCTCGCCGGGTACCAATAGCGCACGGTGACGTGAAGAAATGACGAGTTAGCCTCGCAGCCTCAATAGAACCTCAAGAGAAATAGAAGGTAGCGGCGCGAGGCGTGCAGGAGGAGTAGCATTGTTCCATTCAAGTTTTCCTCCCGAGTTCTTAACCTCACGCGGTCCCGAGCGGGACATCTCATGAAAACCGACAGCGAGTACTTGAAGCTCCGAATCGCTATTTGGACAGGCGTAGGCGCTCTTGTCGTGATCTTATGGGCTGTCTACGTCTCCGGAACGCCAACGGCTCCAGTTCCGTGGACTCTGGTTTATCTGACTTGCCCTATTGCGTTAGCTCGCCATTACGCTCTCAGTTTCTACTTTGTTATTCTTGTGAATGCTGGTACGTATGCGTTGGTCGGTCGGGTCGTGGAAATCATGCGACGCCACCACAAACTCGCTTGACACGTTCGATGCCAAGTCAGCAGCCAAGGTGAATGACCAAGTCGCATGTTTTAGAGCCTTGCGGCTTGATGGTTGGAAGCAAGCCGGGTGACCCGATCTTGCCGGACGCTTGCAAGTAATTTCGTGAGCAGAGTTAGGATTGAGGCATGAACGACTTCGAGAACATTCGACCACCCACCACTCTTGTTGAGCAAGAACCACTCCTCTGCTGCGACGAGTCCACAACTAAGCCGCGCAGACAGGTGCGTCTGTTCTATGCTGACGGTTGCATGTCCAACGTGTTGGAGGTAGACCCAGCCCTGCTCGGAGAGGCGACACGCAGCTATTGTGTGCTGCCAAAGGGTGAAGCGTTCGTCTACTACATTCCCGGGTCTCATCATTTCCTCAAGGTCAAGGACGTTCAGGGATTGGAAGTTACCTTGCGCTTTGAGAAGGTGCAGCGCCTGCCGCAAAACTTACGCTAAAGCACGTGGTCACAGTAGAGTATTCCAGAGCGAGTCCCGCAAACACTGTTCACATGTGGCGAACGTGTTGGAGACTCGGTAGATGTCACTCCTGTCTTAGCAGTTCACCGATGGAAGCGATAGTAAACTCGCTCACAGGAATCGCCCCCCCAAGGAACAATCCGAAATAGTGTAAGCACGTACAGTTGGAAAAATCCGCGTCGATGCCGCTGCACCAACGGAATATCTGCAATTCATGATGATCAGAATACGTCCTGCCAGGTTTCCATTTGCAATCCAAAGAGCCTCGTAATCACTTGAAAATGGCTTGATATACCTTGTGTAGGCAAAACCTCGCATAGACCTTTCAATTCGATTGCAGTTGCGTCCCACCGAATACGACACACATAGTAGACAGGAGAATGCATCTTTTCCTGGAGAATGTCCGGATGGCCGCACACAGTGGTCTCCGTATAAGTTGACATTGGAGCGAGAACTGCCTTCGTGCGAATTGTGTGCGGCTCAGAGAAATGAGCGTAGTGTCTATGTAAGAGCTTCCGAACGGATAGGAGCATGAATCGAGGCCAGGAAATGGCCATATCTCCCCGTCCCATCTTCCCGCACAGACGCAATCCTGATGGAACCATCAATTCGATCTGCAGCGGGTGTTTTGCGACCGTTGCTACCAAAGCTGCAGAATCCGATCTGCGAGAGGTCGAAGACTCGCATGTCTGCAGGGGCTTGAACCTCACCCGAATATTGCATCCGCCGCACAAACCGCAGCACAAAAATCCAAATTAGGACATGAAATATTGCTGCGCCTTCCGCACTTGCTTCAGAACCGTCCAAGTTCGTGTGTCACCGCTGCATAGCCAGTCTCACTGACCCTGTTGAGCGTTTCAATTCGAGTCTCAATTCTCTGAGCAATGATGCCAAACGCTTGCGCCGGGGTAATCTCACGTTTAGATTCCACGACCAGCCCTCCGTGACCATGCTTCGAAGTCAAAGGACAGTCTGCCCTTGAATATCTCCGCTGGCAGGTAACGGCGTCGTTCACCACACAGGGGACACGTGTGGATGATCCACGAGTCTGGCGGTGCCGCGATGTGCTCACTGCATCGTTTGCATTTGATTACGAAGTCATGGAGCCGGGAGGAGGGTCCGTGGAAGGATGACATGACAGAGCAATTATAGCGAACAAAAGGGGAACAAAATCCACATAAAATGGGCGACTTGTCTCCCTCTTTATGAGACTTAACTATTGTATTTTATGTAATTTAGTGTCTGACAGTCGATTGTGTCCTGTTCATGATTCGATTCGTGGTCAACCTGACCATCGGAGAAAACCATGAAAGCACTAGCCAATGGAATCTACGCCGGAACCTTTCTCTCATCATTAGATATGGCAGGAATCTCGATCTCTGTTCTGGGCATAGACGACGAGTGGCTTCGCTGGCTCGATGCGGCAACCACGGCTCCTGCATGGCCCAATGTGCTGAAACAACCTCCAGGGAAACCAGAAGCGCGGATCGCGACGGAAGTCAGAGTGGAATTGAGTTCTCCGATTGGCAAGGGTGCGCAAACAGAGGCGGGCAAAAAAACAAAGCGAGCCATCGAAGCAGCTTGCAAAGCGCTCATCGACGCCGAAGATGAACTCACAGAAATGGACCGCGTTACAGGTGATGGCGACCTGGGCATCAGTATGAAACGCGCAGCCGAGGCCGTGCGAGATGCAGTAGGTTCGTACCCCCTGGACAATGTCGCCGCTACACTGAAAGCCCTCGGTCACACTCTCCAGCGTGAAATGGGCGGTTCATCGGGGCCGCTTTACGGCATGCTTCTTCTGCGCTGCGGCAACGTTCTGGAGTACTCCGTGAGAACCGATCTGGCACAATGGGCTGAAGCGCTCACTCAGGGTTGCCGCGCCATCAGCGAATTGGGTGGAGCAAAGCCCGGCGATCGGACTATGTTGGATGCCTTCGATCCATTCGTAAAGTCTTTGAAGGCTGCTGCGGGAAAGCCGTCGCGAGAGCAGCTTCTCTCTGCAGTCGAAGCTGCGGAACGAGGCGCGGAAGCAACTGCCCAGATGAAACCGCGTCTGGGTCGATCGAGTTATCTTGGAGACCGTGTGCTCGGTCATCCAGATCCAGGAGCGAGAGCAGTCGCCATCTGGCTTCGCGCGGCTTGCGAAGCGCTTCTCCCGCTCTAAATCGTGGTGGCCGCGAGCAGCGTCGCACGAAAGCGCCACGAAGGATATGGTCGTTTAGCCCGAGACGTACGTGTTCATCGGTGCCTAACGGAATCGGTCAGCAGCCAGATATCCCTTTCTGGGCTCGGTTTTTTCTTTGGACGCACCAGGTGACTCTTGGGTTCCCAAATACCAAACTTGTTCATCTCGGGCGTCGTTGTTTGTCCGCAACGGCAACACTTATGTGCGTGCCTCCGTGCGCCAGCTTCACTCAGCAGCTTTTGAACTCTTTCATCGTAAGAACCACCGCAAAACCGAATGCTTTCCATAACTCCACAAGTCTAGAGGATTTCCGACGGTTCTGGCATGACCTATACCGGCACGCCCGTAAGCATAGGCGCGGGTTCTTGTATTTTTACGAAGTCACCAGACAATCTGCCTTTGAATATCTCCGCTGGCAAATACCGACGTCGTTCACCTCACTTAGGGGCAAGTGTGGATTATCCAACTGTCCGGCATCGTTGGGAATCTACGGACTACTCCACTTGTAACTCCCAGAAGATTAGTTTGGGACACTAGAATCCGCCGCATGATCTTCTTAGTCAAGTTCTTGAACGGACTCTAAAAAGCCTGGAGCGCCGTCTTGGTACGTTGGCTACACCTTCAGTGAAGGGCATTGTGTTTCACATATCCAGCCCGTTTTATGTTCCGCAGCATGGCTATACGGTTCAGTCAGCAGGCACTATATTTCCGATGAATCCGGGGAGTGTCCAAGATACGATCTTCCTCAATAAACTCGCTCAAGCGCTTGTGCTGTAAGCCCCTGAAAAAAATCCGCACTAGCCTTGTTAGGCAAGTGGATCTCTAGGTGCTCGCGGATTCTTGTAGCGCATGAAGCCGGAATCTCTCGTGTCTCCTGGCTCGATCGCGTCGTTAGTAACCTGTCTGGCGCACCCTTGCCACTCAGTCCCGTTGGAACTCTAGGGAGTT
>Ga0207057_1021_pt2 | contig 44138 bp, 51 predicted proteins | sample Alteio_BWMinCont_33_FD_153265 | JGI IMG/M metagenome (GOLD analysis project Ga0207057, IMG submission 153265) | Enriched cells from forest soil in Barre Woods Harvard Forest LTER site, Petersham, Massachusetts, United States -... | ecosystem: Environmental > Terrestrial > Soil > Temperate forest >... | reverse complement strand
TTTACGAGGGCGAGGAGCCGGTGACGGACCTTCAGACCGTGACGTTCGACAACGCATCGGGCAATTTGGATGAGCGAAAGAAATGGGTTAATCTGGTTCTCAAGGACCGGCAGTACAATAAGAAAACTCGTTACCGCCTCGTGCTGCGGGACGCCGAAACCGGCATCGAGCAGCAGAGCGTGGAAGTGATTATCGACAGGGCATTCACCGATGACTTCTGAAAACACAACTCCTGATACCGGACTGGACGACCTCCTGAACCGGCATTTTCCCGGCAAAGTGGTTCGCAAGGACTTGACCAAGTTGGTCAAGGAGGGTGCGAACGTGCCGGTATACGTCCTGGAATATCTGCTGGGGAGTTACTGCGCCTCGAACGATGAAAAGGTGATCGAGGACGGCCTCCGTACCGTCAAGAAAATCCTGGCCGAGAATTACGTCCGGCCCGATGAAGCCGAGAAGGTGAAGTCCACGATCCGGGAGCGGGGCAGTCTGAAGGTCATCGACAAGGTGACGGTGACGCTCAACGAAAAGCGGGATGTTTACGAAGCCCTGCTCGGCAACCTAGGCGTGAAAGGAGTCGAAGTCAACAGCACCACCGTCAAGAGCTTCGAGAAGCTGCTGGTTGGCGGCATCTGGTGCATTATCACCTTGGAGTATTTCTTCGAGGAGGATCAGAAAAGCTCGCCGTTCGTTATCCGTGACTTGAAGCCGATCCAGATGCCGAACATGGACATGGAGGAATTGTTCCAGGGTCGGCGGGCCTTCACTGAACAGCAGTGGATCGACGCCCTGCTGCGTTCGACGGGCATGGAGCCGACGAACTTCCAGGAGCGGGTGAAATGGCATTTGCTGGCCCGCATGATTCCGCTGATCGAGAACAACTTCAACCTCACCGAGTTAGGCCCAAGGGGGACCGGCAAGAGCCACATCTACAAGGAAATCAGCCCGAACAGCATCCTGATTTCCGGTGGGCAAACGACGGTTGCGAACCTGTTCTACAACATGGCCCGCCGTCAGGTCGGTCTGGTCGGTTTGTGGGACCTGGTGGCTTTTGATGAAGTGGCAGGCATCTCCTTCAAGGACAAAGATGGCGTCCAGATCATGAAGGATTACATGGCTTCGGGTTCGTTCGCCCGTGGCCGTGACGCCATCAACGCCTACGCTTCGATGGTGTTTGTCGGCAACATCAACCAGCCGGTCGATACTTTGGTGAAAACGAGCCACCTGTTTGCCCCGTTCCCGGAAACGATGATCGACTCTGCCTTCTTCGACCGCTTCCACGCCTATGTCCCTGGCTGGGAAATTCCGAAGATGCGGCCTGAGTTCTTCACGAACCAGTACGGTCTGATCGTGGATTACCTCGCCGAGTGGCTGCGGGAGATGCGAAAGCGGAATTTCGGCGATGCGATCAACAAGTATTTCAAGCTGGGCCGTGACCTGAACCAGCGGGACACGATTGCCGTCAAGCACACCGTTTCCGGCCTGCTGAAACTGCTCTATCCCAACGAGGAATACGACAAGGAGGCCGTGCGCCGCTGCCTGGAGTACGCCCTTGAAGTCCGGCGTCGGGTTAAGGAGCAGTTGAAGAAGATCGGCGGCATGGAGTTCTTCGACGTTCACTTCTCGTACATCGACGTGGAGACGATGGAAGAGAAGTTCATCAGTGTGCCAGAACAGGGAGGGGGTTCGCTGATCCCTGACGGGCCACTGAACCCTGGCGTCATGCACACGGTCGCCACGGGAGGGACGGGATCACATCTCGGCCTGTACCGTCTGGAAACCCAGGTGACTTCGGGAAACGGCACGCTGAAGACTTCCGGCCTTGGGTCACATGGGGGTGCCAAGGAAGCGATCAAGGTCGGCTTCGATTACTTCAAGGCGAATGCCCACAGGGTCAGTGCCTCGATAAAGCCTGGGGACCATGACTTCCACCTTCACGTTGTCGAACTGCACAACACAGGGCCGACCACGGCCATGACCTTGGCGGCGTTCGTCGCCCTCTGCTCGGGGGTCTTCGGTAAACCGATCCAACAGCAGATGGTGATTCTCGGCAGCATGAGCCTGGGCGGAAGCATAATTCCGGTCGAGAACTTGGCCGAGTCCTTGCAGGTCGCCTTCGATGCCGGGGCCAAACGCATCCTGCTACCGATGGCGAGCGTAAAGGACATCTCTACGATTCCTGGCGAGTTATTTGCCAAGTTCCAGACCGGGTTCTACGCCGACCCGGTGGACGCAGTGTTCAAGGCGCTGGGAGTGCAGTGAGTGGACTGACATGACTCTGCAACGGCTGACCGAGGAATGGTGTCGGTTCTTGTCGTTCACAAGGTCGGCGACATGCAGCCCGGCCCAGGAGTCTTCGAGTTGGCCGGGCAGCTTGGGCGGGACACGTCGGACATCTTGAAATGTTGGATCGAGGAACTGAAAAAGGTGCATCGGGTGTGGAGCGGTAGTAGTCCAAGGCAAGCCATCAAAGGATAGTTCAATGCTGGGTCAGCCTTACTTCGAGCGACGGCTCGGTGACATCTACGATCTCTCTCCCATTCCCTATCTGGCAGGTGTCGGTGAGTTGTCGGACGGGACTGCTCCGATCCAGGTCCAATGGGAGCTTAACGTGTCAGTGACAGGAGAGCCGGTCCTGGCATTTTCAACAAAAACGATAATCGGCCCCGATAGAATGGCGAAAGGGAGTGATTTCGTGCAATGGAGTCTTACAGGCCATTCCCAGGATGGTGTGTATGCTGTCAAAACCGTGGGCGTGATCCTTTCCCGGATTTCTTTTACCTTCGGGGAAGAGTTTGCAACGTGCTTCGGCCATTTCCAATTGATGGAACTGAATCGTGCTGGGATAGGTTCGCCATCTCAACTTGAAGCTCTCGTTCGCAACTTGGATTTCATGGGGTTGGAAGGGAGCCAGCATGGAATGGAACGACGTTTGGACAAATTCCATGTAAACGTGGCTGGACGGCAGGTATATTTCCACAATTACAGCGAACACAAACGTATCAAGGAATTGATCGGGATTGATCGTATTGACAGGGGCATCCTCGGCGAAATTCATCTTCCCATCGTCTCTGGAGAATCAGTTGAAGCAGCACTAACCACGCTTGAGATGATTGAATGGCTCACGGCATTTCTCACGATGAACCGCACCTTTGCGTCGGTGGTTAGGCTGACCGACAATGGGAACCTGTGCGGTTGGCGCATTATGGAACTCAGGTCGGACCCACACCGGGGTGGCGATATTGTGGACAATCATCTGATTCGTGGGGGAATGAAGGTGGCAATTGAGAGCGCATACACCAACTTCGTGACGTTGGACCCGAAACTCGACCTTCGCCGATTCATCGACATGGTTTTGTTGATGCGAAGTCAGAATCACCTGGACTTCATGCTTGCCGGATTGCTTCTCTCTTACGAATTCTTCACCACAAAGTTTCTAACTGATAAGGGCAAACCCCCTCCGCAGGAGTCAAATGTCCAACAGAAACTCAACCAATTGAACGCCTACCTGCGGTTTATCCCCAAGGTCATGCTGGACGACACGCTACGGAAGGACATTCGCAATCCGTTGTTCCACCAAGGAGCAATCGTTGGCGCAGACCCGCCAACCCTTTGGGACTGGTACACAAGCTATTTTGATCTGCTGATTCAGATTACATTTGTCGTGCTTGGGTACAGTGGCAATTACATTTCGCCGGTCAACCATCAGCCGACGCCGGTGCCAACCCCCGCTCCGAAGAGGTGATACATGACCTGCGACGACACCCCCATCCTTGAATCCGACCAGATTCGCCAGGACTGCGCCCGAAAGCTCCGGGTCGTGCAGGTCAGCGACCACTTGCAGTCGATCCTGGGCTGCATACTCGCAAAAGCCTGGACCGCCCTCAAGCTGATCGAAATGGCCATCACACCAAACGGCCATCTCCTCAGTCGCTGCGACGGTGAGGCGACGTTCAATGCGTTCCTGGGCGCATCGGATGACCTCATCAGGAACATCCACGACATTGGCCCGGTTGCAGAACTGGATGGCGACGAGATCGGCTTTCTCGTGGCGAGGGTGGTTGAGATCAAGAGGCAGAAGTAGCGATTCGATGAAACTTACTCATGGCAAAGAAACCTCAGACATCCCCGATCCTATTGCGCTGGAGCGATTACGTTCCGGCGACCGACGTTCAAGACCCGCTCGGTCTTGGGCTGCGAGGATCGGCTCGTCTCGCAAGCCAACTGCTGTACTGCATCACGTCGATCACGCCAAGGGCGAGGTACTTCTCGTTTATCCCCTGGTGCGTCTTCGATCATCAGCAACGTGAAAGGGGGAGGCCGCATGCCCTGGGCCTGCGAGATGGGATCATTATCCGTGAGCAGGCATTTACCTTGGCCTGCATCGCCCATCACGAAGGAGAACCATGTTCGGGCGGCGGCTTGGTTGGTTCACGGGATGCAAAGACGTGGTTTGCAAATGGAGGTAAGGAAGCCCACTTCAAGACGATGAAGAAGTTTTCCAAGAACCCGGCTTTGGGTGCGTACTTGAACTCTGTCGTTAATCTCGGCTTATTCGAGACGGATACCCAAAGACCAGACAGCGATGAAGAGGTGGCGCACAAAGACTTCACCTTTAATGACATCAAACTTTCTGCCCTCGGCCTTGATTTGGCGAAACGCTTCGACCAAAAGGCTGGCAGCCTCTCGACTGCCAAGCAGATCGCATCCAAGGAACGCTGTTGCTCGATTGACGATCTTGCCAAGTTCGGAAAACACGGAGGACTCTGCGAGTTGTCCCACAAAGGCTGTGTTGACAGAGAGCTTTTGCGTGACATATTCTTTGCTCTTGTAGACTTCAAAGTTCGTGACCCTGAGAAGAATTCGCATCCATTTCGCAGGCAGTCACTTCTACTTATCCTTGAACTCTGCCGTCAATTCAGCATCGAAAAATTGCGGCTGAACGAAGCTGGATTTGCCGGAGCCGTCTACTTCGGCGAAGTAGCGAACGATGAATCTCGTCTCGCCGTCGTCATTCCGCCGCAGTTACACGACATTGCAACACGCTGGCGCATGTTCTACTTTCACCACTTCATGTCAGTGGCGTTCGAGGGGCTTTTCTCCTGGCTTGTGTCTCAGCTAGGCAACCGTGGGCTTGCGGGCGCAACTGTTGACTCATTGGTAGCACAACTAGACGAACCCGGAGTCCGCAAGAACCTTTCCGAAATCCTGGCGGTCGATCTCAAAGGTTCATTCGGGGATCTAACCCCTTCGGCCTTGTGCGCCAAGGCTGGAATCAAAGAGGGCGCTCTCGATGAGGTCGTGAGCAAGTCCGTTGATCCGGGAGTGACGACCCTGACCCCGTTCGCCGAAGACACGCTCGAAAACCTGATTCGGAGCAAAGAACACCTGTATTCCTCGACTGGCTTGGCCCTCCCCATGATCCTGATGGCAGTGACGCTGGCAAGGTACAAGCAATGGGAGACGACCAATTACGGCGAATGGCTCGCTGGCGTTGCGGACCCGAAATTTGGACATAATCCATTGCTGGACCTCGTTCCCCCTCTTGTTACTACCGGCCTCACACGCCGGTTCGACGGTGACTGGTGGAATTGCTCGTGGAAGGAGCTAACCAGCTTTGTGCTTTGGCGATACGTCATCCAGCAACACGAGTCGATGTCTTACGAAAGGACCGATGAACGCTGTCTGCTCCAGGTAGAAAGACCAAAAGTCGTTTCGCCGGGTAGATTCGACAAGATCGGAATGGTCAACGGACGCCTCGGCAGCGCCATTCAAATTCTCACGGACCTGGGCCTGATCGAGGAAGACGAGAATAAAGTCAGTCACCTGACGGAGGAAGGCGAGACATTCCTGATGCGGGAAATGGCGAAGGTGGTCACAAATGAAGTTTCTTGACTTCACGAGCCTTCTCGAAACCGAACCGGCTCATCTCGCCGCATTGTCCACCTTTCAGTTCGACGCTGACTTCTTCGAGCGACGACTGCTTCGGTGTTCCGCACTGCTCAAAGCCCGTCGCATCCTGATTTTCATGGATGCGAGCCAGTGGTTCAACTTGCTTCGCCAGGATGTCCCGGCGAAGTTCCTGAATCGTAGGTACTTAGTTGTTCCAGTCCGGCCTCCGCAGGGAGTCTTTCACCCAAAGCTAAGCCTTCTGGTGAGGGAGGATGGCGGTCAGGTCCATTGCGGGAGCAATAATCTCACTCGTTCGGGATGCACCAGTAATTTGGAACTGCTGAATTCGTTTTCTATAACCCCGGAGAAAGGGAACGAGGAATCGGTGAGACTCGCTCAAGAGGCTTTTGGCTTCTTCAAGCGGGCTTGCGACGACGCCGATCAGGAGACAGGCCGGATTGCCCGCCAATGGCTTGACGAGGTGCCAAGGGACGCACCTTGGCTTGCGACTGAGTTGCCGCCGACTGAGAAACGAGCCGTGCGCCTTGTTCACACCTACGAGGGCAGTCTTTGGGATCGAGTTGCGAACTTGCTCGACGGCGAAACTCCGAAACGGTTTTTTGTCATCTCACCTTTCTTCGACCAAGAAGTTGAGTTGGCACAACGGATTCGCCAGCGTTGGCCGAAATGCCAAATCGAGATCGTTGTTCAGCAGAAGACGACGAATCTCCCGGTTGCTGCTCTGAAGAAACTGCAAAGCGGAATTGCCCTATCGGAACTTCGGAACTCATCCCGCCGTCTGCATGCCAAGCTGTTGGCGTGGGAATCGTCCAAGGGAACTGGGTGCGTCGTGGGAAGTGCGAACTTCACCACTGCCGCATTTGATGCTCATAACGTCGAGACGTGCCTTTTGGTTTCGGACGCTAAGGAAGTTGTATCCGGCCTATTCGACGGACAGTTGGCGAAGCGCCCGCTGGCGTTTGATGACTTCGACCCTGGAACCGAGCAGGAGCCGAAAGCCGAAGATGTCGATTCGACGACTCTGCGGGTGACTTCCGCTGTTCTCACGGAATCGGGTGAATTTAGAGTGAGTTACCGGCATCGACTGGAAACAAACCCGTCAAGCCTGCGTTTGGCGATTCGCATTCCCGGCGAGCAGCGGCCCCGTGCTTTCCTGAATCTCCCCAACAAGGAAAATGGCACGTCCACGCTGAGTCCTCCAGAGTCGGCGCTGAAGGATGCACACGGGACCATCATGGCCGCACTGGTAGCCGAGATCGAGGGTAAACGGGAAGAAAGCCCGCCGATTTGGGTCATTCAAGAGGGGAGGCTGACCTACGAGCCAAGTGGTGAGGGTTCGTCTTGCACAAAGTCCAAGGTCGAGGAATCGGGCGAGGGCCTGACGGAATTTCTTGAGGAGCTTGGGAAGCGAGACGGTATGTCGGCGGTAATCGAATACCTGAAGCACTCGAACCTAATTCGATTCTTCGACGGTGGAGGCGGGCCTGTTGGCGGTGGGATATTTCGACTTCGCATCCGTGATCCTTTTCATGCCGACATTGCTCCGGACTGGCTCTTGAACGTCAAAGGGGACACGACCAATCTTGCCGAGGCGATTTACGACTTTGTAGACCGCCACGAGAAGCAGCGCCTCCGCAAACATGCCAAGCGTGGCTACATCAACGGCATGGAGAACTTCCTCGACATTTTCACGGCGCTCGTCCGACTCCTCTACGTCTACCATGTGCGGGGAGTCGTCCACCGATTGAAGCTGATCGGACGCCTCTGCGCCTACGTTGATATTGCGACGTGCGGCTTCGAGAACACTCAAGACGCCAGCGACGGATACTTGTACAGCGTCTACGACATATTGGGCAATGCCGATTACTTGCAAGAAGTGTGTGACGAACTCAACTTTCTTGGGCATGTTCGTGCTGCATTCGTGATCGTGCAAAGAATCCGGTACTTCCCCGGCGAGACGGCAACCTGGGGGACACCGCCAAAGCGCCCCAGCGAGTGCCTGCCCGATCACCGGAAGCGGCTCCGAGAGGCATTCAGGGAGCTTGACCTCAAGGAGCCGTCGAAGGCTGACATCATGAAGGCCCTGGGGGAGTACATGATGTTCTCATTGACAGAACTTGCCGAACTTGAGAAAGAGATTGTGATGTGAACCATGGCGAGAGAAGTCGTCGGCTACCTATGAATCACGGTGACGTGTGCTTGCTATCATGAATTGTAACATTATGGTCCACGCCGATGGAAACTCATAAATGAACGCCGATTCCCATAATCACGGCCCCGAGGGACTGGCGAAGCAAGAGAGTTGACTTTCGCAAAGGCGGATCGGGTGCGGAGGGTAGAGCATTGAACGAAGAACAGCTAACCAGACTGCGGATTCGGCTGCAACAGAAGAAGGAACGGCTGGAGGTGACAGGCGTAGGCATTACTTTCTACATGCCCAAGCTGCGAAGGTTCTTGCATTTTCTGACGAACCAGGTCTTTATTGCACCGATCTTAGAGGAATTGCGGGCAAATGAAATTGGAGCAAAGGATGTAGCTGAATTTCGGCAACTACCTCGTCTCCAAGCGAAGCAAGTGTTTGATCGACCGAGAACAGACGAAGATCATGCCGCATTGGTTTACCATATGTTGCGGGGTATGTGCCAGGACAATTGGCCTGTCCGTGAGATCACTAGCGCACTTCTCGGTGAAAATCCCGCCAGCGCCAGCGATGAATGGGCAATCCATGCGGAATTACTTTCCCCGTTGTGCGAGTACGTTGAAGAAAGACTTGACGAACAGCAATCGATCCTTGGCCTACTCGTCAGGTACAAGAAGCGCTGCGAATGGTTCTGTAAGAAGGAGTTACTGACGATAATCGAAAGCGAAGAGGCAAAGAAGGGAGACGAGAAGAAGCGGGCTGAGGTCGAAGATGTACTGAAAAAAGACCTGTACCGCTACCTTCATGACCAGGGAATAGATTTTACCATAGAACCCCATTCCGACCGAGGAGAGATAGACCTGATCCTTGACCAGAGGGGATGGGATCGGAAATACTTGGAAGGGAAGGTCTTCGACAACGACAATAGGGACGCCAAATACGTCATTAAGGGGTTTGGGCAGCTATTGCACTATCTCCGGCAGTACAATAACACAAGGGGCTATCTGCTTGTCTACAAGACGTGCGAAACACAGTTAGTCATCGAAGGGGCCGAATATCTCGGTGTAATTCCTTTCGTTCGCTGCGAAGGGAAAACCATCTTCATATTGGTTGTCGATATTTGCCAATACGAGAAGCCCGTCTCCCAACGTGTCTATAAGCCGATCCGAATTACTGTCGATGAACTGGTCAAGGCGGAACCGACCAGCCGGACAGATGCTTTCTAGCTGGTGGGATTGCCGAGAGGGTGGTGAGAATCATGCCCAACTTCATCTGCACAACCTGTGGCACTCAATACGCCGAGATGGAACAAGCGCCTCCTTCCTGCCCCATCTGCCAGGATGAGCGCCAATATGTCAAAAAGACCGGCCAGCAGTGGACCACCCTCGAAAAACTGCGCCTGACCAACCGGAACTCGATCAAATTCAAGGAGCCAGGGCTGATTGGCGTTGGCATCGAACCGCAGTTTGCCATCGGCCAGCGAGCTTTGTTTCTGCGAACTTCCAAGGCCAACATCCTTTGGGACTGCCTTTCGCTGCTCGATGGAGCCGTGGTGGCGATCCAGGCGATGGGAGGCATCTCGGCAATCGCCATTTCCCACCCTCACTACTATTCCAGCATGATCGAGTGGAGCCGGGCATTTGGCGGCGTGCCGATCTACCTCCATGCCGCCGACCGCCAATGGGTGATGCGACCTGACAAGGCCATTGTGTTTTGGGAGGGCGAGACACGGACCTTGGCCGAAGGGCTGACATTGATCCGTTGCGGTGGGCATTTCGAGGGCGGCACGGTCCTGCATTGGGCGGACGGTGCAGGAGGCCAGGGTGCCTTGCTCACCGGCGACATTATCCAGGTGGTGCCCGACCGAAAGCACGTCAGTTTCATGTGGAGCTACCCGAATTACATCCCGCTGTCCGCCTCGGCCATCGAGCGGATCGTAAAGGCCGTGGAGCCGTATCCCTTCGACCGGGTGTACGGGGCCTTTTGGGACATGGTGATCGAGGCGGACGGGAAGGCGGTGGTCAAGCGGTCGGCGGAACGGTATCTGAGGGCGATTGGAGGCGGCGGACAAACTTAGCGTGGACTGCTCGGAGAAAGGAGAACCGATGGCGGCATCGTTGACGCATCCTGTGTTCGGTGATCTTCGGTGGAAGGAAAAATGGTCATGGTGGGAGACAAAGTTTTGCCCAGCGTCAGGCAAATGGCTCGACATGATCGTTAATCCAGGTGATGACGACCCGGCGGTTTTTGTCGAACGAGCCGCTGAACTCTATCGTCGGGCGATGGCTGCCGAGCGAGAAATCTTGCATGAGGCCATCCAAAAAGGGTTACTTGATCTCTACGATGAGTGGCGGCGAGCGGGCGAGCCGAAATTGACGGCAGAGGAACTACAGAACCAACTTGACTTGACATTCGTTTGTATTGATACGGTTATTCCCATTACACTCGGCTATGGATTGGGAGATGTGTTCGGGGGAAATTCAGTGAACGTGAAGGTGAACGACAAACTTCGAGTGAGATCGGTCGATTTAGATGGAAATTGAACAACCCGTGCCGTCGAGCGAAAACAGGAAGGGCCATGCGAATCGAGTACACTTGTGAAGACGGAAGCCAAACCCTCGCCAAATGGCCGTCGATGGCTTTGCAGCACTGGCTTGGTCGGTCCCGGCCCACTCCTCAAATCGGAAACCCAGAGCCGTTCAAGTTGTACGTTGTCGGCCCACCTGTTCCGAGCGACGATCATAAGATATTTCTGACGCTCGTTTGCGCCGAGATCGAACGACGTTGGAACAAGACGCCTCCGTTCGAGATCGAGCCGCCAATCCCCAGGAAAAAGCACGGCGGCAAGAAGTATCAGGATCGGTGTCTTGAAATCCTCCAGTGGCTCCATGCCGAAGGTGACATTACGAAGCTGGAAATATCCTCGCACTCGTGAAGGAGGCTGAATTGGACCGGGGCCGTATGACACCGCTCCAACGACACCGCTGGGAGAATTTTCATGGCCAAGAAACGAAAGCCACACGAAGAGCGAAAACCCGAAGATTACATGGAGGCGGCTGACAACTCCCTGGAACTGGCGAGGGTTCTGGCCGGACAAGGAGGAATCAGCGACCAGGACTTTCTGGAGCGCATGGCCAGGAGCGATGAGCTTGCGGACCATGACGGCACGACCTGCGGCCAGTGCCATTACCAGATTCTCGGTGCGCAAGTCGCCCGTGAGATGATCGAGGCGGGCGAGTACGAGGACGTGGTACGCAAATGGGCAGCGGAATCCAAACGGCGCTGGGAGAAAAGCAAGTTCGTCAAGCTGTGGGAGAAGGAAAAGAAAGCTGGTCGTGACCCGCATAAGGCATTCGAGGACCGGGGCTGGGAGCCGTGAAACCCCTTTTCCTCGTGGCGATACGAAGGGAGACGCTAAATGGTCGCTTCGATCTGGCCAGAAGGCAACGGAAGCGAGCAATCGCTACCTGCGCCAAACGTCAACGTAGCAAGGTCGGGGACATTTCAGTCTCACAACCTCTTCGGAGCAAACTATGGACGCTACATTCTGGCTGGTTTCGGTGCTTTTCTTGGTGATTCTGGGGTCGTCATGGACCGCCGGAGGCAGCAACCACGAGTGGCGGCTGAAGCGCCTTGATCGGAAGGTCGATCTGATTCTGAGCCATTTGGGACTCGATCCCAATCAAGGCGTGAGTCCGCAACTCATGGAACTCGTCAAAGCAGGCCAGAAAATCCAGGCGATCAAGGTGTACCGGGAACAAACTGGAGCCGGACTGAAGGAAGATCTCCTTTCAAGAGAGTGTGTTGTGGATCGGGTCGCTGTGGTCTTTCTGCTGGGTGCGACTTGCGTCATTTGCTTACACAAGTTAGCCGGTCCTTTGGTCTACAGGCTCTCCACATAATCCTTGCGGCGGCTATTAAGGTGGCTGCCAAGAAGATGGGTGCCAAGGTCACGGACATCTATTGGACCATGGGCGATCACGACGGCGTGTTGATCTTTGAGGCCCCGGACGACCAGACGGCCAGCCCCTTGCTCCTGCACCTGGGAGCGGCTTTACCCTAGCCCTATCGCCATTGTCAAGGCCGCTGCCGATAAGGTCGGTGGCTGGGAAGCGCTGACAGAAATCGTGGATGCCTTGCAGTAGAACATCCGGCCAACGCTTCGAGTTGAATTGGCACTCTCTTTTGGTAAAATCGTCAACGGAAAAGGAGGCGAGGGGTAACGCCGATCCTCTTGCTTTACATGAGGCAAAACTAATGGACGACATCGTTGAATCGCTGGCAAAAAATCCCTGGATAATTGTTATAGGCGTCTTGCTTAGTATTCTGGGTTTGTTTGGTCTACCCTTGTCAGTTTTCCTGCATTTCAGAGGCAAGAAAGAAAGGGTTCCACGATATGCCGTTAGGAACAACAACATCATAAAAGGACACAAAGATAAATACCCAGCCGTGAAGGTGCATTTTGAAAACTACGGAGAAGACATTGCTAATCTTTCCGTCAGCAAGGTAATCTTTTGGAATTATGGAAAGGAAACAATCAAAAAACAGGATATTGTAAAGCCAGGCATTTTCATGCGTATAAAAAACGGATTCAAAATCGTTGACGTGGCTATTGTCCAATTTACTACCGAGGAGAACAAGTTTATTATCACGAAATCGCAGGACAGGGCTTCAGCCACGATTACGTTTGAATACATCGACCAGGGCGAGGGCGTGATTTTCCAAGTCTTTCATACAGGCACGTCGGATCAAGACCTTTCAATCACAGGAAAAGTCATGGGGGCGGGCGAACCTGTGCGAATGAAAGTTATTCCTGCGGACCATCCGAACAAAGGTCAAGCGCTAGTATTGATATTTGGCCCGATAGTCATTACGCTTGCGCTTTTCGCAATGAGCCAAGGTGACTTTGCCAAAGACCCGTTGCCGAAAGTTGAGCCAATACCAATAGCTGGACCAGTGGGATACGCCTGCTTGATTGTTTTTTTTGTTCTCCTTTATGCTGGATGTTGGACCGCAGCGTGTTTGATGTTCAGACGCCGAATGCCAAAGGACCTTGACAAACTGTTCTTGGAAGACGTGTGAAAGTTACCCCATCGAATGAATTGGGAACAAGTTCATGGCTATTTTGTCCCGAACCTCGATAGGTTGCCCAATCCAACTTATCAAGAACAAGAACCGAAATGAAATCGAGTCTGGAATCTGTGGGGCCGGGATGTTGTCGTCGTGTATCTGAAGAAGGGTGGGCTGCGCATCGGCACGGATGACGCCAAGATCCTGGCCCGGTTTCTGGTGGGGAATCACCGATAGAAGTCGATCCACCGAACCGTAACCACCTTGGGATTGTTATCAAAAAACGCCCTCGGCAGCGTTATCTCAAAATACCCATCCTTGACCGGAATCGCCCTAGCCAATTTGCCGTCCCCAGCGAGAATGCGAACATCCATCCAGAATGGGCTTTTCTCGTCCAGCAAGGAGTTTTCGTTACCGCCCTTCCACAAGCATACCATTGGTTTTCCTTCATCCGTAGAAACCGTCGCATCCAACGTCACCTGTCCGTTCGATACCCGAAAGCTCTCCAGACCCTTTAGATGCAGGCGCAGCACTACCGTGTCAGGCCATTTGTTGCCCAACCGCTCGATGTCGGCTTTGCTGATTCCGAGTGGACCTCTTACGGAGAAAACCGTCTTGTGCTTGTCCGCATGCACCTGAATGTCGTCATCCATTCTCCGGGCCGTGATCTTGAATTGGTTGGCCTGATTCTTGAGTAGATCGAGGCTCTCGGCCACGGCGAGGTTACTCAAGGCGAGCGATGCAAGAAGCAAAAGGGGCAAGATTTTCATGGGATTTCTCACCAGGAATACTGCAATGACTTGAAGCGACCGCACCTATCTTATGGGTTCAAAGCGATCCACAACGCCATTTTTCGGGCTGCTTATGGGAAAACTACCCGAAATCTCGGATAGTTAAACCTGTCAGGCAATCTGGGAAAAGGATGACACAAGGCGTCTCAAGACTTGTCAGCAAGTCATTGCCTCGAAATTCTGGACACCAATTAAACCGGAGATCGCCAATGGACGAAGGAGGTCAACGCCCTGTCTGCGATGGCTTGCATTGAAAGGTTTCCGGCTTGGCTTATCCGGTTTTTCGGCAGCACCTTGGAAACCGTTTTCGAGCGAGGCAAGTGTCGTTCTCGCCTCCTCGAAACGCCTTGCATCCTGGAGCAGTCGCACCAGCCCCAACCCCATGGCAGTGGTCTGGAGGCTGGTGCGCAACTGGTAGGAGAATTGGTCGTGAACTGCGAGCATGGTTCGGTATCCTTTCGGGATGGGGGCGACGTATCGGGTACGTGGCGCTCACCCAAGAGCGGATATCTCATCCATGAGGTAAATAGGAAGAAAAGCAGCGGTGCTGAAAAGGAGATGCACCGTGCGAACGATTCCCTTCGTGGCTGGGAAGTATGCCCTGGAGCGGAGAATCAAACAATACCAGTTTTTTGGGCGGGCGATAGGGCAAGCTGCACAATTCAGGTGGGCAAAAATGAGCCAGGCAGGTAGGATGGAGATACGTTTGCGGAGGAGAAGAAATGGCCTGCTCAAGCTGGTGTATTAGAATCCTGACCCTCGCTTGTCTTGGCCAGACGAACCCTTCGCCGCCGCTCATCCCCGACACTTTCCAACTAAAATGGCAACTCAAGCAAGGCGATAAGTTTCACCAGGAACTTGTCACCCAACAGAAGTCCATTTTCCGTGTTCAAGGACTTCTCCTCCAGAGCGGCTTGCAATACCGGATTCTTTCCAGCTTTTCTGTGGAGAAGATGAACGACGATGGCAGCATGGACGTGAAGCAAAAGATCGAGGAAGCCAACCTTCTTCAAGCGGACCCTCTGACGCAACCCTTGGTATTGCCGCAGTTGAAGAAAATGCCCGGAACGGTATTCACCATCCATTTCAACAAGAATATGGAAGTCACCGAGTTCCTTGCGCCGCCCATCCAAGCCGCCATCGGTCGCAACGGTTTGGGGCTGCAATTGGCCTCTCTAATGGATCGGGATGGCTGGAAAGAAATGGCCGAAGTCTCGTTTTTCCAACCCAATCGGCCTCTGAAAGCGGGAAGCCAATGGGATCGCATCATTAGCCACAGTTGGGGCGAGTTTGGCAAGTGGACGGGCAAGGTGCATTATCGGTACGAGGGCAAGCAGAAGTCGCTGCACAAAATCGGCTATGTCCTCAAATTGGCTCACGAAGCTCCCAAGGAGGGTGGGGACAACCTTATTGGGAAAGCGGCATTCCAGGCGCAGGCGGCTCATGGCAACATTTATTTCGATGCCGACCAAGGCAAAGTGCTTTCCGCTGAAGAACGATTTCACGTCAAGGGAGTCCTGGAAATAAACCTGTTGGGCCAAAAGACGCCGGTGGAAATGGAGGAACAGCAGACGTTCACGCTGCGCCTCTTCAGCCAAAAATGACGGCGACTTCATGACGCTGGAAATGTTCTGGCCAACGGCCCTTCACATACCTCTTCTGGCACGCCGCACACAGGTCAAACTCAAATTGCCGGTAGACCTCGTTCTGGGCCTCTTCCTCGGAAATCCCCTCCAGTTGCCGAAGCAGCTTGGCGATCTTTGCACGCACGTCTTGGGCCAGGTCTTCTTCGGTGATCTCCAGGGGGTCGTGGGCCGCCTTGACCTCGATCCGTACTTCGTACCGGACTTCGCTCTTGGCTAGCAACTCCTGGCCGCATAGATCGCAGGATCGGTGATTCATGAAAAAGCCCATCCTTCCGGCCACATTTTATCGCCAGGGCTGGGAAATTACCCCCGAAAAGCGGAAAATGAGCAGGGGGACATGGGGTGGAACTGGACTGAATGGAGTGGGAACTTGAAAATCCACGCCATCATCGAAACAGCCATTTACGTCGAAGACCTCGATGCCGCCGAGGATTTCTACCGGACGGTCCTGGGCCTGGCGGTCATCGGTCGGGAACCAGGCCATCACGTTTTCTTCCAAGTGGGTGAGGCCAGTGTGCTGTTGGCGTTCCGGGCCGAAGCTACCCTCAAGGGCGACCAGCTTCCTGCCCATGGAACAACCGGGCCGGGTCATTTCGCCATGGGTATTGAGTCTGAAACATTCGATGCCTGGCGGAAGCTCCTGCACGGCCACGGTGTCGCCATCGAACAGGAGGTCGAGTGGCCGAGAGGGGGCAAGTCCATTTACATTCGTGACACTGCCGGGAATTTGGTGGAACTTGTCACGCCTGGAGTGTGGGGATTGCCGAGTGGGTGGTGAGAATCATGTGACGGACAAGTGGTCGTTCCCACCGAAAGCAGTGTTCCTTTTACATTCCTTCCAGGATCGTCAGGGATTCCGTGTACTCGCAGGTGGGGTAGTTCTCGCAGCCCAAAAAGAACTTTGTGCCGCTCAGACGCACTGTCAACGGATGTTTCTTCGGACACTTCATGTCCTGAAACCTGACCTTGAGCTTGGCGTCCTCTAACGAAAGCCGCTTCCGGTGGTAGCAGGTGTGGTTCTGACCGTTTGTGCAAACCAGGAACCAGCCTTCACCACGAACTTGCCTCAACAGCAAGTCGCCGTTGGCACACTCTGGGCAGAAAAAGCGTCTGGCTTGCGCCGGGTCCACTTCTTCGTCGGCCAAGTGCGAAAAACCAATCCTCCATAACACTCGGCTGACGTTCGGGGACTGCATTGCGAGCCATTTTCCGCCATAGGGGATGCAGACCGAGCCGCCCCCGATAAAAACTGAAGGACAGTCCGAGTTGGTACGGACGATATAATCACCCGATCCGGCTGCCACGGCACCTTTGGGGAGAATCAGGAGCTTGCGGCTGGCTACGAGATTCTTGAGGGTGTCGGTACCAGGGCGTGCTGACCCAACACCGGGCTGGTGAGAATAGATGGCAGGAAGGTTCTTGGTTCCCGTCAAAGGGATTGAAGGGATGTCGGCAAACCGTTCAAGCCGGTCAATTACTTTATCGCAGGTAACGCACTCCATTCCTTCCACGAACTCGTTAAGCACCCGGCCCCAAAAGGGCATCGTCTTGCTCAACTCCCGCAGCATCGCACTGCTACCGAGGATGAAAAGGCAATCCTTGGCCCGGCTAATGGCGACGTTAAACAGTTTCTCGCAATGCTTGTCCTTGAAGAAGCGGGCAAGTTCATTCGGTGAGTGCGTGGTCAGGTCTACGATGACCGACTTTGCCTCAGACCCCTGCGCCCGGTGAATTGTGCTGGCCGATATTCGCCGCTTCTTTTCTGGTTTTGTCAGGTCGAAGGCGAGTGCAGCAAGGAGTGATCGCTGCGGTCGGAACGGGGAAAGGAACAGAATTTCGTCGTGGTCGATGTGGTCCGCTAAAGCGTGGAGAATCGGGATCGCCGCCAGGTGGTAGTAGGATTTCTCCGTCACCGAATAGTGTGTGGTCTGCCATTCCCCGTCGATGTCGATGAACTTGATCTTCGGGCCATTCACGCCTCGACCGTGCTTCAACAAGTCCCCGTAGCTGAGTCGGCTGACAACGCCCCCAATCTCGTTAGTCATGCGGTATTGCGTCCGCAGCAGGCTCATGCGTGTAGCCTGCACGTCCTCTCCCATCGCCACTCCGAACCAGTCGTAGATGTTTTGACCGAACCACTTGGCGGCGTTGTGTCCCTCGGCCTGGACGATGGGCGGCAACTGCTTGGGATCACCGGCGTAGACAAGGTGTTCGCAGGCCATGAACGAGGCTGCGAGGGCGTACAGCAGCGAGGCCATTGATGCCTCATCTACCACCACAACATCGAAAGGTTTTGTGCGAAGTTCCGGATCAAGGACCATTTTTGCGAGGGTACAGCCCGTAACCAGGGCATCGCTCGTCCACTGCGGCAAATACAGCGTAGCCTGCTTATTGAACTCCGCAACTTCTTTCTCACGGATTTGGGCTTCTGCATAAAGTTCGTGCAGGCGGTCGTGAGAGAGGTTGCGGTTGTGAATCATTTCTCGAATCTTCTGCAATCGATCCTGCGACTGCACAATTTCCTTGGCATGTGGAGAGTTTTGATTGGCAAGTTTCCCACCGACCGTGATTTCCCGCACCGCTGGGTCCAGGGAAGCACCGAGCCGTAGGAGAAATTTCTTCTCTTCCGGGCGTGTGTTCTTGAGGATTGCCCGCATTGCCACGTCAACGGCGGCGTTCGAGGTCGAAACGACGAGAACCCGCTTCTTCTGCCGCATCCAGCGGACGGCAGCGGTTCCAACCGTTGTCGTTTTCCCCGTACCTGGAGGCCCCCATAGGCAATGGAGAGGGGTCGCAGCCATCTCTTCCACTGCAAGAGCTTGCTCAGCGTTAAGGCCGGGGTAAGCAAGATGCTGAACCGGGCCAGGGGTAGGAATGGTTTTGGTGAAGACAAGTTGAGCGATTGGTCCAGCAGACGGAGCCATTTCCAGAACGAGTTTCTCTAAGGCCCGCAAGATAAAGGTTGGATCGAACGAGAGGCTGAGAAACTTGGCTTCGGTCGGGAGAGCCTTCTGGCACTCCACAACTAGACCCTCGTCGTCTGAGCGAACGATGACCGCCTGAATCGTGTCCTTCGGATTTCGGGTCTGAAACGTGACCGTCTGATCGGAGCCGAAGTAAACCGGGGTGGATAGGATCAGCCTGTAGACAAAGCTGCCGGGGGCGTCGGCCAGATGTTCGATCCCATCAATGTCGAGCCACGCCGTCCTCACCGTTTCCTGCGCCGCTGCGATTTCTTCACGGACGGCTGCGGTGATGGATGCCAAGTCAATATCTGACTGAATCTGTTTTCCGTCCTGCTTGGGTTGATGGACGCCGGGGCCGGGCGATTGGGGGTCTCCGCTGGTTCTCCCTCTGGCACATCTCGCCACAAGCTCTTTGGCCTGGCCGACCGTCATGGTCTTGACAATCCCAATTCTTGCCGGGAGCCATAGTCTTGCCAGCAACTTCTCCCAACTGATGTGATTTTCCCGATAAAGGTGGTCAAGGAGAACGTGATCGAGAGTGGAGTCGTTTTCAGAAATCAGCATGGGCTTCTCAATGTTAGGCGAGGGATCACAACCGATCTTACCAGTTAGAGAGCGCCTCTTCCATCACGATCTTATTTGGATCGGCGCTTTATCGGTTGTCCGTTCCAGGAATAGAATAAACGCTCCGAGCCGGAATGATGAATCAATCGGTGAAAGAAGCGGTGGCCTCGGCCTTGCGAGAAATCCAGAAACCCAGGTGAAGCCATGATCGCCGATTGGGACACGAACCACCTGTTTCTTTCTGATTGTCTGGAAAACAAGGAACCAGCCCTGTTTGCCAGCCTGTGTTCGGTCTTGAAGGGCGTCACCATCGACATTATCCCTGGCACAGCCGACATCTGGTGCCGGGACTTCATGCCGATTCAGCTTGACGAGGGCCGTTTCTGCCAGTTTGTGTACGATCCCGACTACGTGGAGGCGGATGAACGGCATCTCATCACGACGCCAGACAAGTGCCGTTTGCCCTTCATGGGGGATTATCGGCAGGAGCCAATCGTTCTTGACGGTGGCAACGTCGTGGCGTCCCGAACGAAGGTCATATTGACTGAGAAGGTTTACAGGGAGAACCCGTCCATCGAGCGCCCTCTGTTGAGAATGAGGTTGGCGGAATTGTTCCAGGCGGAGTGCATTTTCATCCCCAAGGAGCCATACGATAAGACCGGGCATTCCGATGGCGTGGTCCGGTTTGTCGCCGAGGATCGTGTCCTCATCAACGATTACAACGGCATCGATGCGGATTATGGGGCCAAGCTGCGGGCGCTCCTCGAAAAGCAGGGGCTTGAGGTTGAGACGTTGTCGATGTTCGAGGAACAAGATGCAGGGACGGATGGCTTCCCGTCTGCCGTGGGAATCTACATCAATTACCTTCGGGTGGGAAATGTCGTGGTGGTCCCGGCATACGACAGGCCGGAAGATCGGATCGCCTTCGAGAAACTACGCCAGGTCATGCCCAACGCCGTCGTCTCCCAAGTGCCGTGTCGGAGCTTGGCCGAGGAGGGCGGCGTGCTTAACTGCATTTCATGGACGATCAGGGACAAGGCGACGATCTCCGCATAAGACAGCTTCATGAGAGTCTGCATCCACCGAGGCACGCAGGAAATCGGCGGCACTTGCGTCGGGATAGAGTAGCAGGGCTGGAAATCGTTGGACAAGCACGGCAATGAAACACTCCAGGTGACAATAGAAGGTGCATAATGGCGGAAGAACAAAAACAGAATGAGTTCGAGCCGCAGGTCGTTTCCCTGGACGCTCATGGGAAGCTGAACGTCACTTGTGACTTCGGTGCGCCTAATGCTGAGCGAAGTGTACGATTATCTGTTGATGTCCTGCCGTTGGAATCAGAGTTCCGAGGTAGTCGCAAACATATCCTTGACCTGCTCGCCGCTCCAGATTGGGCCAAGAAGCTGAATCATATTATGGGTGTGAACGAGATCGATTTTGCGACCGATCCTCGACCGATTCCGGGAGGTCATGCGTCGGTCGTCGAGACAGACCTCGACGAATACATCCACAAATGCCGCAAGGGAATTTGGCCCAAAGCGGAGGAAGAACTCAAGCGAGGCAAATGGTGGGCACCGAATGGCGGTACACGGCCTCAAATGGACTTGATTTCCAGTATTAGCGTCCTCGGAAAAGACGGCCTTCTCTTTGTTGAGGCCAAGGCTCATGAAGGAGAACTTGATTGGGGAGGTAAACCACTGGCAGACGACGCAAGTGAGGGATCACAAGGTAATCATGCAAACATTGGCCGACAAATTGCACTTGCCAGCAAAGAACTCAACGCATTGTGTGGTTCTGGCTTCAACCTGTCAATTAAAAGCCATTACCAACTCGTGAACCGACTTACCTATCTCTGGAAACTTGCAAGTGTTGGAATACCCGTTGTTCTGGTTTACCTGGGATTTACATCCGAGACATATTTTAGGGCGGACTACTTGCATGATGAACGCCACTGGCAACGAGTAATGGGCGGATACATGCAAGGAACGGCTCCTCACAGCTTTCCCGAAAAACGGTATGACTTGCCGAATGGAGCCTCCGTCCACATGCTTATTCGCAGCATGAACATTAGCGATCTATGAAGCACTATGTTTGCGCCCGTATCTACGATGAATCATGGTGAGCAAGAGCAACAGGGTCCGCATTATCGAGCAGCACCCGTGTGGAATGGAATCTCGCTGGCTGCGCCGTTCGTGGGGTTCGCTTGTGGCGTGGTAGCGGGCCTGTTCGCCCCCCACTTCCAATGGTGGGAAAGGGGGTTTCTTGTCTGGCTCGGGTTCAGCATTGTTGGTCTCCTGGCCGCCGTTATCGCCCTTGTTCGTGCGGAGCGGTTGTGGGGACTTACGCTGGCTGGTCTCATTCTCAACACTGGCCTGGTCTTCTTGCTTGTGGCATGGTTCATCGATAACGGAGCGTTGGATGTTGAAAAGCCGGTGCCACTGGTCCCGGTACGCCAAGCCCGACCAGAGGAAGAGGGTGTTCAGAGAGATATCCTGTTGGAGAAGAATCCATGACCGAGGAACACTCATTTCGTCACTCGGAAGACGACTTCGTTGGAACGAAATTCGTCGCCCTGCCAATAGGCCCGGTAAACACCGGCTTTCTCAAAAAACCGGCCAGCGCCCATGCCGAATTAAAGATTGTCACCGGGAGGTAGGGCTTTGAATCGCCCATCCCGTGGGCCGTGGCCTGGGATGGATGATAAATCGAGTTCCTTGCCGTTCACGATTAGGCGAGAGTATCCGGGGATTTTTGGATCAATCACCAGGCCGGTTAACCACAAGCCTCATGGCGGCACCATGCCGAACCAGGCTGGGGTGCCGCTCGGCACACCGCAGGGGCAGGATGACCTCTGGCGTCGTTGTCACGTCGGCGGCAGGGAAAAACCCAGGTGACGGGCGAACCGGATAGAGCGCTAGTGGGCATACCAGTCTTGGCGGGCGCTATCACGAATGCGGCGGGAGCGTGTGGCATCCATGCCTGTACTCCATGAAGGGTTGATTGGTTCAGGAGTCCTCCGAGTGATTTGGAATAACCCGAGATGGTAGTCAAAACGGCTGTGCTCGTCAATCTGAGGCTGCCAGATCGTTACGACATGAAGGAGGCTCCCGTGAAAATCGGTGCGATGAATCACCCGGCCCGCAATCCGCTGGAAGAGATCGATTGGTTCGGACGGCAAGGCTTCGACTTCGTGGACTTTACACTGGAGCCACCCGCCGCCGATCCCGACCAGATCGACCCCGGTGCCATCCGAGCCGCCCTCGACCGTCATGGCCTGGGCGTCGTGGCACTTCATCACTTCGCATTGTAGAGTTTTTGCATCTGCTCAATCGGCTCCTTTTGATCTGCCGCATTCTTGGCATCATTGATTTGCTTGGCAAAAGTATCCATTTTGCGAATTTCATCGACAGGAATGCCTAGTTGCGAAGCACTTTGAATGAGTATAAGTGCATTGACACAGTTCGCACGCCGGTCAAACTCGCTGACGTTGTTCTTTTCCAAAGCATCCAACATCGGTTCAAGAAACTTGCGATTAGAACCGCCAATCACCAAGTTACTATCGACCACCGACGCTTTCCAAATAGCTTTCATTCTTTCCATCGAGGCAGCGTCCTCTTTACCACTCTTGGAGTTCTTGAGTTGCTCAAACAGACGATTCAGAGCCTGAATGCCTCTGAACTTCATCCCTGCGGCAATAGCTCCTTGAATTCCGGGGAATTTGTAATTCTTGATATAGTTGAATTCGTCACCACGGGTCGGATTCGGCCATATTTCAAGGGCCTCCGTCCTGGCTTCCGGCTTTGGCTTTGCCGTGACTTCCGACTTGAGGTTATGCCTAGCTTCTTCCAGTAATTCCTTGACCCGTTCCCGCTCCTTCTTCAAGGCATCACTTACTGGCGAAGTGACACTCAGGGCTTTCAGTTGTTCTGGGTTTTCTCGAAGCACCTTGCAAAGCTGGGTTGTCATGGCTTTGCACCCCTCGTCAAGTTTCTCCAGCTTGATTCTCTTCACATAGTCGTCAAGGCGAATCAGCTTGGACGCATAGGCGGAAGTTGTCGTCTTGAGGTATTCCATCTCCCACTCATCAACGAGTTTGGTCAGCCCCGGTAAGTCCTTCTCCCCAAGGGCCTTCTCAAGAGCCTTGTCATTGTTTAATTCCGTCGCTTCGTTTAGAAGTCTCTGTTTTGGGAAATCAGGAGCCTGGGCAAGCGATGCAAGGACACGACCTTGCGAATCCAGGTCGCCTTTGAAAATCGCACGGACATTTTTGACGTACTCGTTCTCGGCTTCGCCAATTCCATACGGAAAGGACGTTATTGCTAGGCAATGAGCGATCTTCAATTCAAGAGGCTCATCAAAGGCAGCAATCCGTTTGATCCAGCTTTCCTTTATGCTCTTCCTAAAAGGTTGATCCTTCCTCGATTCAAACAGACCGTTCAGAACCATTTGATGTGTGAGTTGTTGAGCAATTCGGTCCAGGTCGATTTTCGATCCTGGTTCGGCGGGCCTCGGTTCGGGTTTGACTTCCGGCTTTGGCTCCGGCTTGACTTCGGCCTTTGGCTCTTGCTTGACTTCTGCCTTCGGTTCCGGCTTGACTTCCACTTTTGGTTCTTGCTTGACTTCTGGCTTCGGCCCATCAACCAACTCTGTCTTGGGCGGGATTCGGTCTTTGCCCGGCATGGCGAAGATGAACACCATGCCAGCGACAAGGCACACGGCAGCAACCCCACCGCCAACGTACCACCGCCAGCGGCCTCGTTTGCTTCGACTTCCAGCAGGCAGTTTCCCCGGCGTAGGACGTGTCCCCTTGGACTGTGGTGCAGCGTGGGCCATGATGACCTGACCGCAGGACGGACACTTCAGCCGTTTTCCGGCAAATTCATCCTTGACCTTCAACGTCTTCTCGCAACCGGAGCATTGAACACTGATCGACATTGCTGCACCCCCACCGTCCGTTACCGTTCCGCCTGAAACCTGACGAATAGTATACCCGCTGAGATCGTTATGCCGTCGTTTTCTTCGGAATTTTCTTCAGTGGCGAGGTAGGCCAAATAGAACCAGGGTGCAAGGCTCCAGATGGCGTTGGCGAGCGGACCTTCTGGTCAGGCTGACGTTGCCGACTTATCAAGTTGAATAGACCCTGAGCCGTGAACCTGGAAACTGCCATGCGTATTCTCACCCTCCTCGCTCTCTTCCTCGTTTCTCCAATCCTCGCCGCCGAGCCGAAGGTCCACCGTGGCCTGACCTACGGCGATCCCAAGAACGAACGGCAGATGCTCGATGTGTACGCCCCGACCGAGGGCAAAAAGCTTCCGGTCGTCATCTGGATTCATGGCGGCGGCTGGAAGGCAGGCGACAAAGCAAGCGTCCAGAAGAAGCCACTGGCGTTCGCCGACAAGGGCTTTGTCTTCATTGCCACCAACTAGCTGCCGAGGGAACAACGCACGGAACCATCAATGACAATCTGGGGAAATCCGGCGACAGGCCGACCCAGGAGATGTGGGAGTTCTTGAGCTTGGCGTTGAAGAAGTAACGAAACGAGAGAGGGAGGGAATCCGCCAAGTCTTCGGGTCCGTCTTATTCTCAGAGCGAGGAGAGCAAGACAAAATGAAGTTCCCCGCCTAAGCCGCTTCGATCAACTCATTTGGACCGAGAGGACGAAACATGAAATATCTTGTCATCAGTTTGGGAATCGTCTGCATTGCGTGGGGTGCCGCTGCTGCATCCGAAGAAGAGTTCTTGCCGTCTCACAAGGTCACGATCACTGCGGACGGCAGAAAGGCCACGATCACTGCGGATGGGGGAAAGACTTTTGGAAAGGTCAGTGCTGCTTTCGAAACCACAAAGGATGGAGCGGATCGCATCAAGTCGATCCTTTTGACGGTGGACGGGAAAGAATTCGTGGTCCCGAAGGAGCAGTTTGGCGATCTGCGTGATCCGCTCATTCAAACAGCCGAGTTTCGGACGGAAGCAGGCTTCGACAAGCATCCGTGGCTCTACCTAACGTTCCAGCTTGCAAAGCAAGAAGCGAAATCCACATCAGATCGGCCAAGGGTCTACATCCGTTACCAGAACGGCAAACTCATGGAGCGCACCATCCAGCAACCACAAGAATAAAAGCAGACCTTTCGCACCTCACTCGGAGATTCTGATTGAACACGTAGGGTTCCCTGGTTATCGTATTCTTCGATCCTGTCGTTGCCAGATTTCTCCCGGTTGAGGGTTGAACACATGGCGCATCATTCAATTTCGCTGGCGTTACTCTCCATCCTCGGAGCCATCATCCCTGGCCCTGCCTCGGCCCAGGAGAAGCCAGTCGTTGGCCTCATCCCGAAAGCGCAGAAGCCGCTCAAGATGGATGGCAAACTGACCGATTGGGACGGAGCATTCGTCACGCCAGTCCATGTCGGCCACCCCGACTTCGCCAACCGTGGTGGGCAGTTCCTTTATCTCTGGGATGAAAAGTACCTTTACATCGGCCTGAAATGCCTCGATCAGAAAATGGCCCATGTGGGCAAGGACAATGAACTTTACAACGGCGATGCCGTGGAGTTCTATTTGGACGTTCGCCGAGGGGAAGACCTGGGCGCTGCGCCCTTCGGCCCTGGCACATTGCATATGTTTTACACAGCTTTCACGAATACCGAAGTGAAGCCCCGAATGAAGATCAGGGACTTGCCAGCTTTCAAGGATTTCACACTTCAAGGAGCCGAGGTCGCTGCCGTCAAAACGCCGTGGGGCTATACTGCCGAGTTCAAGTTGCCGTGGCGCAATTTCCTACGGCCTGAGTCCAATTTCTTAAACTTCAACCCGAACATCGGCGAGATCATCGGTATTGACTGCGAACTCTGTAGCAGCGATGGCGGGCCGAGAGTGGATCGCACGTTCGTATATTCCGGTCCCGCTGCCGTTGGTTCGCCTTCTGCTTTTGGCCGGGTGCAATTGGTGGACAAGATCGAGGCCAATGCTTTGAAGCCTCTCGGTCGAGCCTTGTTGCCGTTGAGCCTGGCGAAATCGGCCAATTACGCCTGGCTGTATGGCACCGTTTGCGTGTCGCCAACCATCGAGGGTTCCGTCGCCAAGCTGGAGGGCAAACTTCTCGATTCGGGCGGCAAGGTGCGGAGGACCGCAACTGGCAGCAAGAAGACCCTGGACGGCGGCTTCACGCTTTGGACCGGAAGTTGGGAAATGTTCGATCTCGTTTCTGGCATCTACACGCTTGAACTCGTGGCGACCGACAAGGCCGGTGCCGTGATTACTTCGAGATCGGAAAAAATGATCCACGGCAATCCGGCATTGACGAAATGACCGCTCACGGGACAAGACTGACTGACGTGCGCACCGCTCGGATGAGGAAGCGAACATGCCCGAAATCCGCACGATCAGATATGACGATGGCCGATGGTGCGAGCAGGAATATGTCGATGGCAAGCTGCACGGAACGTGGACCGTTTTCTATGCGAACGGACAGAAGGAATGGCAACGACAGCACTCGAAGGGTCGCCACGAAGGGTATCTGAGAAAATGGGACAAGACGGGACGCCTCATCGAAGAGATGTGGTATCACCTGGGCGTTCTTCATGGTTGCTGGAGAACATGGGACGAAGCAGGGATCGAGGAAATCGTCGGCGACTTCTACTTTGGATACCTTCGGCAAGCGTTCGATGAAACCGTGAACGCAGATTTCAACGCCATCATCAAACCCTATTATGGCCTTGAGCCAAGTGCCTTCGAGACGAGGATCGGAGACGTGCTTTCCTGCATCCGGCGCAAAACCGTTCGGATGAAGAAGGTCAACCAACAGGGCCTCGATCTTTCGCAACACGGCTCATTCTGGAACCATGTGAATGTTCTTGGCACGAACGAAGAATGGCCTCGATACGAAGGCCAGCCGCTTTTCCCGATCCTCCAGATCAACTGCGCCGATGTGACCTTGAAGGACAACCCTCTAGCCGAGTTTACTTTCGTCACGTTGTTTTCTGCCGCTGCGGACGTGCTTCGCAATCTTGGTGAAGATATTGTCGTCCGTGCGTATCGCCGAAATGACAAGATCGTGCGGGTCGAACCTCCTTGTGATCCGCTTGAAACCCCTAGCAAACTATCCCTGGCCGACGAACTGATCTCCTATCCTGATGAGAACGATCTGCCGCCAGGGTTGCGGGTCTACTTGGAGGAGTCGGGCGACGGCGAGAATGTCCTTGCCCAAGATGAGCACTTGAATTCTCGGCTGGGCGGATGGCCGGGATGGTTGCCGAATAATCGGCTTTCGGGGTTCGGCAAGTATGCCTTTCAGGTGGATTCGCTCGATGTTGAGAATTGGGACTGCGGCGACTGCACCATCCACTATTTCTTCCTGAGCGACACAGCGGGCGAATTCTCATGGTGTCAGGAAATGTGTTGACCCGTCATGTCCCAGCGACCGCCTGGTAGCTCATTGATGCCAGGCTGTTCGCTTGCTCAAATAGCCGGGAAATCACCCTGCCGCTCCAACCAATTCCTGTTCCTGACTCTTTCTCTTGAATCGTTTCACCACGGGTTTCAGCTCCACAATTGGCATTTCCAAATCAGCAACGGCTTCCCGGGCCTGAATCTCTTGCACCGCACGTAAACCTGCCAACGTAACCCGGTAGCAACCCGGCACCGCCCCGGCTCGAAGAACAGAGTAGTTCCCGGTGTTTTGTTCGATCCAGCTAAAAGCGATCAATTCCCCATGAAGTTTGGACAATTCTTGGGATTCCATGCCCTCCATTGTCATCAGGCGGTCCTGCCACGTTTCCCGGCTGGGTCCGGCAAGGTCGGCGTAATGCTTCAAAAGCAGGAACAGGTTGTTTTTGGTGCGAAGGCGATCAAGGTCATCGTGCATGGCTACTCCTTTGCCGGGGGCCGAATGAAGATCGGTCAGATGGCGACCGGCGATGAAGGGTGGCCGCTTTGGAAGCCATCCCTCGCCGATCCGCACGGTCGGCGAATCCGGCTTATTCTGATTTTACGGGTTGGTCGCATCATTTTCTACCAGACAAATTCCAGAAAAATGATTAAAGTACGAGGGGCCGAGAGGATTCTGCAATGACCGAAGAAGAATGGCTGAACTGCACCGATCCCCAGCCGATGCTGGAGTTCTTAGAGGGCAGAGCCAGCGACCGTAAGTTGCGGCTGTTTGCCGTGGCGTGTTGTCGCCGGATTTGGCACTTGCTGACAGATGAACGGAGCCGGAGAGCAGTGGAAACCGCAGAGCGTTTTGCAGAGGGCCAGGCTAACCGACAGGAATTGGCGGCCTCCTGTGCTGCGGCTGATATGGCACATTTTGAAGCACCCAGAAACAGCAATTTCCGTTCACTGGACGCTCCTCCAAATGCTGCTGAAATAGACTTGTCGTGCGCTGCTGCCGACGCTGCTGCTTGCACGGCGGACGCTATTGAAATTGCGGCTAAGGGAGACAAGAGCGCCAAGGAGCAAGAATGCCAACATCAAGCCACGATTCTGGGTTGTATTATTGGCAACCCTTTCCACCCTGTCACCCTCGACCTCTCCTGGCTCACTCCCACGGTGAAGGCCCTGGCCCAAACAATCTACACCGACCGCACCTTCGACCAAATGCCGCTCCTGGCCGATGAATTGGAAAAGGCAGGATGTGCCAACCAGGAAATCTTGGCTCATTTTCGTGGACCGGGGCCACATGTCCGTGGATGCTGCGTGGTGGACATGGTGTTGGGGAAGGAGTGATATGAGGCCCAATCAAATTGAAGATGACCTTCTCGGTGAACTCAACTGGGACGCCGGAATCCGATGGTGGTGCGGCCAGGCAACGATGGCGGACGGTACGCCCTTTCTGCTTTATATCCACACAGTCGCTTACGAAACACAACTACCTCCTTTCGAGGATTCGACTTGGGATCGGACCATTACCCCGAAGTCTCGGCAAGCACTGGCTCGTGTCCAACACTCAGACGCTTCAGTTCGAGAAGCTGTTGCAAGAGAGTATTTGCCTATTTTTAACTCAAATTGGAACGATGACCAGCCTATCGACGAGGCCACTTTCAAAAACCGCCTCAAATTGGAATCGGTAACATTGCTCCCCAGCGGAGGGGCCGAATTCTTTTTCGCTGATGACGGAATGTTTGCTGGCCATGCTCTCATTGCACACCAAGAACCAAATGGAACGACGCAGTACGTGGAAATGTTTGGGTGATTCTAAGTACCTTGAAGCCGACAGATGCTTCCAAGGCTTGTGAGAAGGAACTATCTATGGACAAAGACTCCTTCTGGAACTTGGTAGAAAACAGCCGCAAAGGAGCGGAGGACGTTGATGAGAAGGTCGAAAAACTGTATGCGCTTGTCCGTGAACTCGATCCCCACGAAATCCTTGAGTTTGATCGCTGTTTTCTCGAATGCGTGAGGGACGCCTTCCGTGGGGATTTATGGGCTGCGGCTTACATCATCAAAGGCGGCTGTTCAGATGACGGCTTTGATTATTTTCTTGGCTGGCTCATCGCCCAAGGCCGGAAGTATTATGAGGCCGCCCTTGCCAATCCTGAGCGGACAGGCGATCACGTCAAACCCGGTGAAGAGGTCGAGTGCGGGGGCATTTGGTCCATTGCTGCTCGTGCATATGAAGATAAAACCGGCAGGACAGACTTCTACGACATGGTGCCAATAGTTAACCGGACCCTCATTGGCGATTTGTTTGAAGAGGATAAGGTAAATACCTTTACCTCGGACTTGCTGAGAAATTTCGGGGTTAGCAATACCAGCCCAGTGTCGCTGCATCGACGCTCACCTATCTTCTGCCGATGGAGCCGAAACAAACCTGAATGCAATCGGGGCGTCCTTGTCAATGTGCCAGATCGGATCAACTCCTTGCGGCAGTGGATCAGCTTTCACGAAAATGCGGGCCGGTGCCGCCTTGAAATAGAGGCCCAGCGCAGGGCAGAGCCACCCTTCCATTTCCTGACCTGCGACATTGCCCTTGTACCAATTCCCAAAATTCTGCGTGGCACTCCCATCCTTTCCGGGGAGAACTTCGGGATCACCGCTCCGTAGCCACGTCAATTCAGCGTCGGCTCCCTCGAATGGCTCCGAATCAAATTGCAGGGTGAATCCCTTCGCCGCCTGCGGAATGGCCTTGGTTTCGACCAGACGAGCGATCATCTCCGACATTCCCAGGACAAATGCCTCCTCCTTCAAGCCGGTGCGAGGATCGTCAAAAGCCCAGGTATTGCCCAGGAGGTACGGGTAAATGGTTGAAGGAGTCATGGGGCGTCCTCAATAGTGTTTCCGTCCCGGTGGTCAAGGAAGAGGAGATGTTTTGAACTGAGGCATTGTGAGCGCTTTTCCTACCATCTTGGATACTCGCACTTTCAGCACGTCCAGTAGATTGTGATTGTTGGATGCGACAATGCGAAGGACATCCCCAACAACAAAGAAACCGTGGTTTTTGTTCTTGAGTTTATCGTTCATTTTTCCCCCGTTGTGGGCCAGCGCATTACGAGCAAGCCGAGCTATCTCAACTTGCTCGTCGGCAAGGCAGAACTCGGCAACCTCGTCACCAAATTCCTTGCGAGTATCGGCCAAGAGTGTTTGGACACCATCGGACTTGTAATTCGGATTCTTCTTCGCCAATCCGACACATTGGTTAATGAAATGTTCATAGGCGTGGAATGTGGTCCCGTAGCATGTCTGCGCCAGTCCGAATACGCCAAGTTGCAACTCTGGACCACCTTTACCATACAAGAATGTCTTGAACAATTTCTCCGGGTCGAGGCTTTCCATCGTCCGCTTAGCGTCCTTCATTTCTGCAAGAATCTCCGTTATCGTTTCGGAGATCTGCTTCTTTTTCATGTGCGACAAATTGTGTTTCCTGGCCATTCTTTCAGGCACGTGATCGGACAGTGCTTGGAACGCCATTTCATACGATGAATCCCGGGCACGGAGATACTCTTGCTCAAAATTCGTGAGAAAGTGCATCATCAAGTATGGCATCGTAAAGGCGTTCGCCGTTGCCTTCCAAGAAAAAATCAACGAAATCAATGGCTCGTCAAGGATCGTGTCTTGCGTCATTTTTTCGATTATCCGCACCCAATCGTAATCCAGAAATGACCGATACGACGCAATGCGATCATCAAGGTGAATTGTATTCATGGACTCTTCCTTTTCAGATTCCTTCGGTTGGACACCTGGTCGGCCAAATGGGTTCGCCGATTCTACGGCCTCCTGGGGGGCATTCAACGTCGCTGCGTCAATTCCACCGCACGTCGAACTCGTACTTCATGGTGCTGTTTTAGCCTTCCCCTGCCCGCCCTGCCAGACAAATGGCAGGCAGGCGGGTAAAATGGCCAGGAGAGGAGTGCCACGATGACGGAAGCAGAATGGCTGGAATGCACCAATCCGCAGGCACGGGTTGACATACCGGGTTCTGGTGTTGTTTGAAAGGTATCCAGGTAAGGGGAATAATGATGTTTGCGGTTCTTTTCGTGCGGTCTTCCGGAAAAGATAGTCAAGAGCGACAAGAAAGAGCGTTCAGGCGAGTCCTTATAGCCTACGGTCTTGAGCCGTGGAAGGAAACCTATCAAGATTTTGACAAGTTGATTGAGGATTGCAACAACAAGGTTTTCCCAAAGCATTCGATTATCGTGGTTGAAAGTGTTGATACGTTTACGAAGTTGCCCTTGCCATATGCTTTGGCGCATTGGAAACCGATTATTGCGAATGGTTACGGAATCCATATTGCCGAAAGAGAATGGGTGGGTGACCCAGAGTTGGATTGCCGAAAGCGGAGCCGCATGACCGAAGCCGAATAGGATGATGGCGTGCGTCTTAGAGATCGCTTCCGCTGAACAAAAGGGGGCAACAAATGGATTTTCCCCTCTACATCCTGCGTCTTGATGGTGAATGGATTGTCGTTTTCCCCAAGGATAGGTTCGACCTTGGCCATACTGAGTTCTGGGCAAAGGTCGTTGCCCAGATCGTTGCCGCACATTACCAGATCTCCGTAACAAAACTTGCGAACTTGCCCTACTGCCAGCGCCGGGCCAGGATCGTCGGGGACCGGGTGTATTATGGGGAAAAGCAGGACCGCACACTTCTCCAGCTTATCCGCAAAGCAGTCGCCAACAGGAAACTCGCATTCGCTTTTGATGGAAACTCGCATTCGCTTTTGATGACCACGAGAAACGGCTGCGCATGGATGTGATGGCATTTCGTCGGCTGATTCGGCGTTACTGCTGGAAATGAGTCATTGGGATAGGTTTCTATTGAGGTTCCGCATCGCAAATAGGGCGTCCGCAGCACCGATGCAGGAATCCTGGCCCCCGAAGGCTGGGTGCTGCTCCCGCCCGGTGACGCCGCCCTGACTCGCCTAATGAAAGCCGCTGGAGATCATTGGGTCGTCACGTTATATTCCAAACGCTTGGCTTTTGAAGGTCGTCGTAATGAACGGCATGGTCCAGGGCCTCGCACAGTTCTGGAATCGTTTTCGTCCGTGCCGTTCCTTCTGGCCATCCATAGCGTTGCTCAAAGATCATATCCAGTGTAGGCAATACGGTTTCGAGCCAAGATTCCTTTTCAGGCAGGTGTAAGGATTCCCACATTTCCTCGAATCTCATATCGCTCAGGTCTTTCTCTACGCCTCTCGCCTTTAGATGTCCCCTCAACGTCGCTGGCAAATGGCTCAAATAAGCATCGCCTAGCAAGATTCGCAGGTACTTGTCAATCTTAATGTATGACTTTAACGGCTCAATCGATTCCTTGACTTGCTCCCAAATCATATCAAGAATTAAAACGGCTGTCTCTGCCATTTCTGTTCCGTGAATCCTAATGGATTCACAGAATTCCACCTGTGTTTTCTTCGCTAGCTCAGGATCAAATACGAGGTCTTGGGGCTTTGTAAAGTGCTTTTGAATCCAATCTATGACGACTGGAACCGCCTTACTCATCGCTTCACCAAACGCCTCATCTTGCTTCCAGAATGCTTCCTGCTCTGCCTCCGTCATCTTGGCGACCACTTTCGTCTCTTCGATCAGTTCTGCCCGATCTGTCTGACTGAGTTCCGTTAGCCAAATCCCGGCCGATTTCATCATCTTTGTAAAAACCAACTTCTCTGTCTCTGTCAACGATTCCTTTAGCTTGTCCCTTTCTCTTATATTTGCCATGAGTTGGTCCAATATGGTGTTTCTCTTGTCCTTTGGCAATGTGTCAAGCAGTTCTTTCAACGTCGCTAGTGACTCAGATACTCTCTTTTCCGTTCCGCCTTCTTTCTTGGCTTCGTCGCTCACGGCAATGTCCCCTTCTCTTGAATATGAAACCTCGCCCAACTTGAGCATTTCAGCAAGGTCGGTTGGTGATCGCCTTCGGGCACCACAATGACCCACAAGGCCCTGGCTTCAATTATACCGATTCCACCTCTCTCAACGCCCCTTCACCCCTCCTTGCCTGGCCACCTTCAGGGCAAAAGACCTACAGTAAACCTGTCATTTCAATTTACTTTGAGCAAGAGCCTTTTGAGCGCCCGAGGCGACTTAGGGCCGATGAAGGGCCTCGTATGCGTTCCTGGGGCAATTCGTGCGATAGAAACAAGAGGTTATGGCTCGTCTCAGTCAGGAACGCCCTTCTCGGTCCACGGTTGTCCTGTCCTCGGATTAAACTCGATTCCCCTCTTGCAATAATCCTCTTTATTACCTGGGAAATGGTCGAGGATTTCGTCCAGGGTTTCATTTACGACTAGCTCACGGGCCTGATTCCAGGAAAGGAGTTCGTTACCACCAGCCACAATGTCCGCAGCCCCACTCAACAGTATCTTACGCTGCGTAAACGTCAGGTGGTTCAGGCTGGGGTGGGAACCAAAACACTTTTCCACGTTTGCCTTTGCTTCCTTCAATGACGAGCATTCCCCAATATGAACCATGTTTTCCAGGTCATCTCTGCGCCACACCACCCAACGGCCAGGCCCTTTCCTCTCAATCTCGACATTCTCCCTTCGGTATCGTCCTGGTCCTACTTTTTCCCACTTCAAAGGTAGACTCCATCGGCGAGAACGACGACAGGTTCGCCAGCTTTAAGGTGGATGACGAGTTCGTGTGCCTTCACGGATCGGCCATCCAGTTCGACTTTGCCCTCCGAAAAACGAGCGTCCACGTCCAATTCGAGCGTGCCGATCTTGCCCCTAATCGTTTTTGTAATTTCAAGTGTTTCCATGTTCTTATATAGTGACCCTTCGACAAGATTCAGCGAGGAAGCAAACAAACGACGCACGGCCCTGAAGGAGAAAGAAGGTGGCTCAAATTGGCTTTTTCGTTTCCTCGCACCTTGAATTGCCCTACAATTGACGACAATGGCATTCAAGGGAGAATCACATGGCAACGGAGCGTGGGAGCATGGCAAAGGAAAAAGCAATTTACGAAGCAACGTATCTGGAAGTAACCAAAAAACTGGCAAAGGGAAAGAAAACGACAAAAAAACTGCCTGATGATCCTACCCAATCTTGGCGCACTCCACCCGACCTGTTCAAGAAACTTGATGAGATTTTCGGCTTTACGGTCGATGCTTTTGCCAACGAGAAAAACCATTTGTTGCCGAAATGGTGGGAAGATTGCGAGAGCGAAGACTGGTCAAACGAAATTGCCTTTTGCAATCCGCCGTTTGGCTACGTGGACAAGTTTTTATTTCGGGCTTCACGGGCGCAAATGTCGCTTTGGTTATGCATGGCAAATCGCCTGGTTTCGCCGGGTGTAAACAAGTATCCGCCCGCTTTGCTTATTATTCCCGCAAGACGATTAAAGTTCATTCCCCCTGATGGCATTCAAGCGAAAAGCCCAACAAGTGGGACGGTTTTGCTGGTGTATGGCAAGGTGAGCAGGGAACAAATTGCCCGTTTGGAAACTATCGGCAGCATTTGGACATCCTGGAAATAATCGCTGCTATTCGCTTCCTCCCATCACGCCGCCAATCGTCGTTTCTCCTCAAAAAGCGTGCCTACCATGCCCATCAGCCTCGACATTTGCTCTTTCTCATGCCTTTGAGACTGCCAAGAGGATCTGGGTCGAGAGTAGTGGTCAAGAATGGTGATGGTTGTTTCCGCAGAGGATGTATCTTCTCTCTCTTCTTCTATCATATCCATCAATTTCACCGAAGCCCGCCACTTGCAAGCCCGGCCCATGCTGTACGATTCGTCTTCCCATTCAAGCAACACCTCTCCGTCCACAACCATGGAAGACAGGTGGTTTCTGATGGCGGCGAATCTTTTGGGATTGAAGGCTCTCTCAATGTCGCCAGACTGATAGAGTGAGGTCCAAAGCCCCTCAAACCTCGCAAAGGGCAGCGTACCATTGGCATTCATGTTTTTGGAAAAGAAGCGCAGCAACAGCAGGAACACCGCCACGTCCTCAATGGTCACAGCAACTCGTCCACTGCATTTTTCATTTGGAAGGCCCAGGAAGATTGCAACCTTCCTCAGTCTGGGCATCCGAGCAAGATCTTCTGGGGTTATTGCCTTTGGACACCAGGATGCCGACAAGGAGCCTTTAGAGCATTTCCGCACCACGGGCACCTTCTCTTCCACCGGCACGAACTTGGCCAAGACGGTGATGTCGAGGTGAGTGGTGGCTCTGATGTCTCCCCTTGGCAATTTGGCGTTGGTCCCTGCCTTGACGGTGACGAGCTTTCCATCCTGGTACTCGAATATCGGGCAGGTGCCTTTGACTTCCACGTCCTCGATGTCAGCGCCGATTCTTCTGGCCTCTTGTTTCAGCCACTTCTCGAACGTGCGCTGAATCGCATTGACATCCCTTGCCGAGACACCGAGTTTATGCAGGTTGATATAGGCATGAACACCTTTGCCATTGGTGGAACGCTCGCATTGAAGATCGGGGAAAATTGTGCGCAGATGCTTAGCCAAGGCGAGCGCACCTGTTGTGGAGCCGAGCTTCCTGCTCTTGCGCACGTCAATGTCGATCATCAAGAGCGTTTCAGGATGGTCCGGTCTACCTTCACCTTGAAAGAAGTAGGTGTCGGTGCCTGCCATGTGGTCTTGGTAGTCCGAATTCCTCATCTTGTAGAGCCATCCCTTGTGCTGCGTCAGGAAGGAGAGGATCTTGTCGTTGGTGTTGATTGGCCTTGGCTCCAGAACAAAGTTGCCCTGCCCATCAACCTTGTACTCAAATTTCTCATGATCCCAGCATGGTTGTTTGAGGGCGCAATGGTATTGAGCCGTTCTTTTGCGTAGCCAGGTAAAGTAAGGGCGCTCGTCCGCAACGGGGGTGGGAACGAGCAGCTTGAACCTGTTCGCTTTTCGCTTGAGCCATGCTGAATGGGTTATTTGATTTTGGACGCCAGGACAAGCATTCCTTGAAGCTCGTCGAGGGTTACTGGTTTGTTGGCTTCTCCGCTTGCAATCCACTCTCTGAATGCCTCCACGTCCTTTTGAGTCTGTTCTTGCTGTTTGGCGGAAGTCTTGTTTCGACTTGGCAGTGATCGGAAGCGTCTGGAACGTTTTTTCATGGTTTTCCTCTGTTGGGGTAAGTTGGGGTTTCATTGGTATATTTATATAGTGTGCGTGCGTTTTTTTTGGTTCTAGGTTTCCCATTTCAAGGCTTGCTCGTAGGTGCATTGTGCCTCATTTGTATGCTATTTCAAGAGGAAACCGCTTTTTAGGAAATCAAGAACGAAAGACGCCTTGATGTAGTAGCAGAATGTGGCTTAATGGTTCTTTTGTTTAACAGAGGTAATGAGATGCATAAGAATCCAAACGCCATCGAAGCGCACATTGAACCACTCGAAATCGCTGATGAAGGTTCGATTGTTGCGCCACTTGGAGATATTGACTTCCTTCATGGCTGGCAACCGACAAGCGTGGCGACCGGCAAAGATTTAGCCGAATCCCAACGAACTGCCAAGGCCATCAAAGCACCAGCGCAACAATGCTGGTTCAACGCTCGCAAGGCCATTTTCAAGCTGGAGGATTACACGGAGGCAAGTTATGTGGAAGGATGGGCGAGTTGCAAGGGCATGCCAATCGAACACGGCTGGATCATTCGGAATGGTGCCGTCATCGACCCAACCTTACCAGCAGACGACATTATCTACTTTCCCGGCCTTGAGTTCCCTGGTAGGACCGGCATCGAGGCGTTCCTGGCGACAAAGGAAGGCAAGAAGTGCAAGAGGTCGCCATTCTTTTACGCCTTTGGATGGGGTGGAATGTTAAGTCCTACTTTCAGGAAGTGCTACGAGCAAGCAATGGCGCTGTTGGGGAAAAATCATTCAGGGAGCGCCGCATAATGATTAAGTGCAGAATAGTCCAGTTCGATTGGAGCCGCCACTGGAAGACGAAAGTCGAGCCGCACTTGGACAAGCCTCTGGTGCGCTATTCGGTTGAAATGGGCATGAAACTCTTGGAAGAGACGTGGACGTGGGGAGATGGCCCGCACGCAGTCGGTAGAGGCAGGTGGAACGGACAAAGGGTGACGAGGAACAAGCTCTCTTGGTATCAGCCTTGGGGCCGCTGTCATTGGATCAGCTTCTTCGCATGTGCCATCGGAGTTCTCAACTACCCGGAACTGGATTGGCACTTTATCAGCGGCCATTGCCATACGGTGCCAGTAGGAAGCTGGAACGGTGAGCATAGGGTGGTCATGGACATCCTGAATTTCAAGATGATGACCGCCGAGGAGTCCATTGCCCACGCCCAGCGCATTCCACCAAACACGCCGGAACTTGAAGGAAGCGGCTGGCAGAAGTTGTTCGGCATCTACATCGAGAAAGCAGTGCCCAAACTGCGAGAGCTAGCACAAGGAAACCTGGCAGATTTTGGGCAAGGCGAGGAAATCCACACAACCCAGGCTACCAGCAAGCGTTCAAAAACGCTTTCATGGAGCCAGAAGAACAAGAGGAGTGCCTGATGCTACCGAATTTGACCGATTACCTTTGTGGGCAAAATCCAGGTCGTCTTCTGGACACGGCGGAACTGGAACGGCACCTGGCTGACTCCTGGGGTTCCTTCGAGGGCAATCACGCCGAGGGGATGACACCGGAGAAGTTACTTGGCCGCATGGAGAAGGTCGAGTGGTTGTCCCCGATGTTGACCTTTTTAATCGAGCGGCACGGAGGCATTTGCCTTGGCTCAACCAGGGCAGAGCTTCACCGCTGGAGCGTAAACGTTACGGACAAGACGGCGGTGTGCGAGAGAGTGGGCCACCGGCAACTGCGTCCAATGGCCCGTCGCCTGTCGATCCAACCCATGGCCGAAGAGGTTGCCAGCAAGATCGTCCAGGGCCAGGGGGATGAACGGCTTATTTGGGAGGGGGAAGGGACCGTCCGGGTGGTCCTTTCGGCCATCTTTCCCGCTGGCTCTGGATTCAAGCAGACGATTGAAGGACGCCGCAAGCGGTTCAAGCAGGCACTCAACCCACTGTTGGAGAAGAGCGGCTGGCGTCATGTTGGTCGATGCTTGTTCTCGAAACTGGTCCCCCCGGTAGCCCCCTCTAATTCCCGTATTTAAACACCGCACTCAGGAAGCCTAGAAAGAGATTGCCCCCTAGAGAGCCACAAGAGGCCATAGAGGGCAATATAGATTGATTCCTGTCCTACATATTCTTGAGCCTGGCAAGGAAATCTTCTTCGTCCATGTCCAGGCTCTCTACGCTAAGTTGGAAGGCGTCTTTGGGTTTGGGCCTCATATCCTGCCACCATTTGTTTTCCAGAGCCTCTTGCGCTTGCCAGAGTGTTGGATAGATGCCTAGCTCGTTTCCTTCCCAAAAAGGTAACGTCGGAAGCTGCCTCATATCTCTCACGCTTTGCCAACACCCTTTACCTAGCCTCACAACATGGCCAATGTCTTCACCCTCATGGTGTCCTTCATATCGGGTTGGCTCTGTTTTGAGCCAGACAAAGGCAAGCTCTGTTTCCGTATATCTGCCTACTTTTCTAGTTTTCATTTTACTTACCCTCCCTAGCGGCCATAACGTCGTCTATTGCGAAACCAATGTTTTCCCAACCTCTTTCAACCATACTATCGGCAATATGGCGGCAATACCACGTATTCGCAATTGCTCCTATCAATTCGGGCGTTGGCTCAATGTTTCTTTCTTTTAGAGCTTGTTCTATATCTTCGTCACACCAAGCCGCCCTTCCCCAGACTTGATTTCTGGCTTTAACATTTACCCAAAGATTATTGTCGCCTATTTCCGATTCCCATACGTCTAAGTCGTCGCCTAACTTTGAATGCTCGCCTTCGTCAAAGCTAACTATTATGTTCCGCTCTGGATTACAGGTCTTTAGTATCTCTTGCAATTCTCTTACAGTCATTATACTTACCCTCTAAAGGTTAAAGTTTTCATTTACGCTACCTCCCCACTTTACACCTTTATTTATTTAAGACTATGGGAACCAGTCGAGCTTGAAATACACCACGATTGGTTTAAGGTGGTGGAGTGTTGATTTTCTGAGTGTTGAGTTTTCTAATCTGAGGGAAGAGAAATGAAAGAATATCAGGTGATAATTCCGGTAGTGGCATCAGGAAACATAATGTTTTATGTAGAGGCCGAAAACGAATTGGAAGCCGCACAAAAGGCATTAAAGGGACATTGGGATAACCCAGAGTGTTATGAGACGCTTGGCTGGAATGACGACCTAGCCAAACTTGCCGCCTTCCCTACAACGGCTGAAAAATTGGTGACCGAAGAATTGGTAGAAGAAACTTAAGGCCCTAGCCCACCTCTAGGCCAGCGCAAGAATAAAGCCGTCCCTCTGGACGGCTTTATCTCTTGGCCTTGTTTTATGGCATCCTACGCACTCCTAAATCCCCGAAGTAATGCTTGTGGAGGTAATCCGAAACCTCTGCCGGAATCTTTGGGTCAGAATAAACTTTATCCGACATATCCGAAGACTTGTTGCACAGGAAGGTCGAATCTTGAAGAGCCAGGCATGAATCTTCGACCAAACGAGTGGGCCAAGGTAGCCGTGGAGCAAGGGCTTACTTTCTGGACTGTCGAGACGAAGAGTGGATGACCTTCAGCGTTGTGGTTTGGGAGTCGCAATGGGGCCGATTTCAAGGGTGGCTGAAAGAGGGCAGTAGGGTGACGCTCGACATGAGGGTGCCGAGGGAAGGGTTTTCGGCGTTCAATTTGGCATGGGCCGGTCCAGCCGTTGGATGAGAAAACCTTGTCTGGGATGCGAAATTCGGTGCGGTTGATAAGGCGAGGGTAAGGCGCACATAAGGGAATTCAGCGGAGCCAGCCTTATCGCCGTGTCTGGTACGTCTTGCGTCTATTCTGAACGTCGGAAACCAGTTCGCAAAGTCGTGCAGCGTGTTCCATGAGGCGCTGGAGGCGTCTGGAATTCGCTGCATCGCCGTTCTGTGGCAGGCCATTGTTCACAAAGGTGCGCCGGGAAGTTTCCTTGGTCGGATTGAATAGGGCGTGGGCATCTACGAGGCTTGAACAATGATGGCATCTACCTTACCTCGTTGCCAACAAATCGCATGCTCATTTTGTTGCCGGCTTACACAAAACAGTGTTTAACGGGGAGTGAATTGGAAGGTAAACACGACGATGCCAAATCAACTACATTTGCAAACCTACATTTACATTCCTCGAAGGAACAATTAAGGCACCGTATTAACTAAACTAGCCGGTTAAGTCGCTATAGATTTACAACTTGGATCTGATATATTTGCATGCAGCAAATCGCCCTTGCGCCCTTGAATTACTATAGAGCAGCTTTGTAGCAAGTGGGCGATACTTGCTTCAACGCTGTTCGTGATTTGAAAGATACCTTATGTTGAAACGTATAATTTTGACCAGACACGAAACCGTCGAGACTTGGAATAGCTGGATTGTTGCCGTGCCTGATGACATGGATGACGAACGCATTCAGGAATTGATGTTAGAACGATTTGATGACGGTGAACTTGAATTGGACCAAGAAGAGCGTGACGATGCAGGCGAGCCAAGTGTGGACATCGAGGACGCTCCGGTAGCTGCCACGACACCCCACCTAACGCTGACAGAGATTGGCCTTGTTGACGAGGAAACCACGATTACAGCGTTCACGACGGAGCGGCTTCAGGCCGAATTGGATCGCAGACGAGCGAAGGACAGCGACACTATTGTAGTTTGATATTGAATTCACACGCCCGCCGAAATGTGAGTAGGCGGGCGTTTTTCCCACAACCAAAAATGAGGCGTGAAATAAGATGAAAAAGCAGAATAGTAAAGCAAAGAGTTCAGTCAGAGGTAAAACGTGGCACGACGGTAAGACGCTGTGGGCGGAAACCACTGCGAAGGACTCCCCATTCTCTCGACCTGACTGGATGACAGTTCCAACCGAAGTGTCGCAGATGGACCATGGCGCAGCAAAGAGGCGTGTGCTGCGGCAGTACCTCTCTCCCGATCCCCGAGACGGAAAGATGGTGGTCACGAGAGAACTGGAAGGTCCGGTTTTCTGCTGGGTAAACCCGGAGATGGAGCAGGGCTACGCTTTCGGTTTCAAGGCGACCCTGGAGAACCCGACCGTTATCGACGGCGATCAGGATACGATCACCCTCCCTTGAGCTTCGCAGGGTTGAAAGCAATAACGTCCACCGACATGCCGCAGGAACCCAAATCTTGCGGCCTTGTCTTTTTCAAACGAATGAAACACCCCCTATCTGGAGGAAGACAACATTTCCGTGGCCCCCAAGAAAGGACCGAATCATGACCAACGACCGAACCGGACAAGATCGCCAGGCTCTCGAAGCCGCCTACGGGAAGGTCTGGGACGAAGAAGAACTTGCCCAGGAGTTCAAGGTCACGGCGATTATCGCACCGCAGGTGGTCGTGGTGCGCAAGGCTGACGGGCTGGTTGGGAGCCTGACGTTCCAGAACCAGCCCCGCTTTTACTTCGGCTTCAAGCCGACCCCGGATTTGGTGATGCCTGACCAGGGTGCGAGCGAAGCCCCGGCCATCACCCCTCGATGGCACGGCAAATAACGAATTCAAGCCACGAGGAGGGGCGTGGTGCAAACAGAGGACAAGAACATGAGCAAGCAGTGGTTCGACGTTGACAAGGCAGGTTTGGGCAAGCAGGCCGAGGAGCAAGCCAAGGGACGGCTGATCGGTGAACTGGTGCAGAACGGCCTGGACGAAGCCGGTGTCACCCACATCGAAATTACCCTGGCGCTCGTCTCTGGCCGACCGCTGGCAGACTTGACGGTGGAGGACGACAGCCCCGAAGGGTTTCGTGACCTTGCCCACGCCTACACCCTCTTTGCGCCCAGCTACAAGCGTGACAACCCCGAGCAGAGAGGGCAGTTCAATCTCGGCGAGAAGATGGTCCTGGCGGTCTGCGAAAGCGCCAGCATTTCGACCACCAAGGGCACCGTCATCTTCGACCCTGGCGAAGGACGGATCGAGAAACACCGGCAGAAACGGGATCGTGGCTCCGTCTTCCAGGGCCGAATCAAGATGACCAGGGAAGAGTATCCCCAGGTTTGCGATTACCTTCGATCCCTGCTTCTTCCCGAGGACGTGATCGTTACCTTAAACGGCGACCGGCTCCTTCCCCGCAAGTCGCTGCACAAGTTTGACGCCAGCCTGGAAACGCTTGTTGCCGACGAAGATGGCGTAATGCGGCTCCGTGTGCGCAAGACCGTCGTGAAGGTCTACGAAATCCTGCCTGGGGAAGTTCCAACCGTTTACGAAATGGGCCTACCCGTCGTTGAAACCGGCGACAAGTGGCACGTCAACATCGCTAAGAAGGTGCCTCTCAATCGGGACCGAGATAACGTCAAGCCAGCCTTCCTGCGGACGGTACGTACTCTGGTGCTGAACGAGATGCACGACCGGCTCACTCAGGAAGACGCTAATCAAGTTTGGGTCCGGCAGGGGAGTTCCGATCCGGCCTGCACTGAAGAAGCGATCAAGAAGGTGCTGGACCTGCGTTTTGGGGAAAAGCGGGCTGCTTACGATCCCACCGACCCCGAGGCAAATAAGAAATGGGTGTCCAAGGGCGGCACGTTGGTCCACGGCTCGATGATGAACGGCCAGGAGTGGAAGAACGCCAAGGAAGCCGGTGCCATCGTCCCTGCTGGCCGTCTTTGCCCCACGCCCAAGCCCTACAGTGACGACCCGAATGCCCCTCCCGTCAATGTCATTCCCCCGGAAAAGTGGACAGAAGGCATGAAGAACGTCGTCGCCTACGCCCGGTTTCTGGGTGAGGAGTTAATGGGTGTCCAGCCTGTCGTGCGGGTGGTAGACACTCCCAACAACTTCGGGGCGTGCTACGGTGGTTGTAGGCTGGATTTGAACCTTCGGCATTTGGGCCATAGGTGGTTCGAGCAGGGGGCAACCGAAGGAGTGGACCGGCTGCTTATTCACGAGTTCGGTCATCAGTACAGTGGCGACCACCTGAGCGCCGAGTACCATGAAGCCCTTTGTCATCTCGGCGCACGGATCAAGCGGCTGGCGTTGGAGAAGCCGGAAGCGATTCGCCAGTTCTCCAAGCAAGGGTGAGATGCTCTCCTCCGGCTGACTCGGAACCAGCACATCGTTTCTTGTTAGAAACTTTGACGCCAACGACGGAACATGGTCTTTACTTACTATGTTACTGTGGCAGAATTGGGACTTAATTTCACCGAAAGGCTCGCCAATGACCACAGACACAGATGTACGAAGAATCGTTAGCAAGTATGATCCAGATACGATCTTGAAGGCTGAACATTGGGATGAAGACAAGACTCCGTTCAGGCCCATTCTATACCTCCATGCCAGTTCCTATCAAGTGGAAGAGTTGTTTCCGGTTCCCACTGCCCGTCCCAAAGACGGCAATCTGGATTACGTCCTGAGTCCCCGAAAGAACTTCGCCTACCGGAACCTGCTGCATCCAGACAATCACATTATGCCTCTAAATATGAATGGCAGAAAGGGAATCGCCTTCTGGACCGGCGACGTAGTGATCCCAGCCTTGATCGATATGAACATCGAATCTGGGGACGGCAGCAGATTCCCTGATTTCGTTCCAGAACAAACCAGGACCATTTGGGGCGCAACGTGGATGTCCCTGACTCCAAACGAAATGCTTACGC
>Ga0207057_1020_pt1 | contig 46890 bp, 39 predicted proteins | sample Alteio_BWMinCont_33_FD_153265 | JGI IMG/M metagenome (GOLD analysis project Ga0207057, IMG submission 153265) | Enriched cells from forest soil in Barre Woods Harvard Forest LTER site, Petersham, Massachusetts, United States -... | ecosystem: Environmental > Terrestrial > Soil > Temperate forest >... | reverse complement strand
TATTTCCGGTTTGCCCGTAATACGGGAGTTACCGGTTATGATCCTCTGCATGCCGTGGTCCGCATGCGCGCTGTTCCTTTCTGTCATGGCGGGAACCACCCTCGCGCTCCAGGCGAAGGCTCAGACTTGCGGCGCCAATGCGCAAAGCCCGATTGCCACAGATCGGCCGCAGATAACAAGTTCGAGCATTGTCGTCCCCTGTGGAAGCCTGCAGTTTGAGAACGGGGTTCTGGAGACCGCCAATGGAGGCCAGTGGACCTTTGACATTCCCGAAACATCGGTACGCTTTGGAGTTGCCAGCAAAACCGAGCTGCGTTTTACGACCCCCAACTACTTTTACAACGACGACACCGCTTCCGGATTCACCAACGGATTTGGTGATTTGACTCTGGGCTTCAAGCAGCAGCTTGGGCCAACACGGGGCGGGTTTAACGTCTCGCTCATACCCTCAGTGAGCCTTCCCACGGGGGCGAACCTGATATCAAGTCATGGATATGACCCGACGGTCCAGCTGCCCTGGTCGCATTCGCTGACAAAGAACTGGACAGTTGCCGGAATGTTCTCTCTCATGTGGCCAACGCAGGGAACGTGGCGAAATCTGACGGGCCAGTCGAGCGTGTATTTCGACCGCCAGCTCCTGCCGCCCTGGGACGCCTGGGTCGAATATTCCGGGGCCTTTCCCCAGCGTGGAAGCCCGCAGCACATCATCGATTTCGGCACGTCCTACAAGCCTACGCCGCATCAACAATTGGATTTTCACTGGAGCTTCGGTCTTTCGTCCGCGACGCCCTCTCACTCGATCGGCCTCGGCTATTCTGTCCGCTTCCAGCTGATTCGGAGGCGATAAAAACTCCTACAGTTTCTTTATGGACACGGTGAGAAACTAGCCGCAGGAAGGCTGTTCGATGGAAACTCACAGCCTTCCCTGTAATGAACGTAAACAGCGCCCTTCAATACTTTTTGTTCCTTCTGATCGTCACCGTCCTGGTAAAGCCTTTAGGCGGATACCTCGATCGAGTCTTCTCCAGGCGAAAAACCATGCTGGATCCTCTCCTGGCGCCAGTCGAGCGATGTATCTATCGCCTGACAGGAGTGGACCCGGCAATCGAGATGAGCGCCGGGCAATACGCCGCCAACTTCGTGATCTTCGGTTTCATCTGTACCTTGTTCCTCTACCTGATCCTCAGATTTCAGCGCTTCCTTCCCTGGTTTTTCCCTGAATACCACACCACACCACTCTCCCCGGATTTGTCCTTCAACACAGCGATCAGCTTCTCAACCACCACAACCTGGCAGGCTTATGGGGGAGAAAACACCATGAGCTATTTCAGCCAGATGGTGGGTCTCTGCACGCAGAACTTTCTGGCTGGAGCCGCTGGCCTGGCGGTGGGTATCGCATTCATAAGAGGACTCGCGCGGGAAGCTTCCGAGACGCTGGGGAATTTCTGGGTAGATCTGACGCGCAGTTTGCTATGGGTCCTGTTGCCCGGCTCAATTCTCGGAGCACTGCTGCTGATCTGGCAGGGAGTTCCTATGAACTTCCATCACTATTCGAACAGCTCTACGCTTGAGGGAGCAAAGCAGATCATTCCTCAAGGACCTGTCGCCGCCCTGGAGAGCATCAAGAACATCGGCACGAATGGGGGAGGCTTCTTTAACGCGAACGGCGCTCATCCATATGAGAATCCCACGCCGTTCAGTAATTTTCTGGAGATGCTGTCGATTATTCTCCTGCCGGCAGCCTTGACCCACACTTTTGGCAGAATGGTAGGCCATCGACGACAGGGCTGGCTGTTGTATTCGGTGATGCTGTTCCTCTTTATCGGCGGACTGGCTGCTTTGCATTTCAGCGAGCAGCGTGAAAGTCCATGGCTCCGCGGAGTGGATGCACGCCACAGTGAACTCCAGGCTGGCGGCAACATGGAAGGAAAGGAGGTGCGGTTCGGAATCGCAGGATCGACCCTTACCGGCATTGTGACCTCCAACACAGCCACGGGTTCAACCAATGCCATGAACGATAGTTTTACCTCGCTTGGCGGATTCATTCTGCTGCTCAATCTTCTCCTCGGCGAGGTGATTTTTGGGGGCCTTGGCACCGGGCTCTTCAGCATGGTGATGACTGCGGCGATCACGGTATTTCTGGCAGGACTGATGGTTGGCCGCACGCCTGAATATCTGGGCAAGAAGATTGGACCGGCGGAAAACAAGATGATCATGTTGTACGCGCTTGCCGGCCCGACCACGATTCTGGCTCTCGCCGCGATCACAATTTCGACAAAAGCCGGGCTCGCTGGTCTTACAACCAACGGCGGGACTCACGGATTTACGGAGATACTCTTCGCTTTTGCTTCCGCGTTTGCCAACAATGGCCAAAGCTTCGGCGGCCTCAGCGCAAATACGACTTTCTATAACATCATGACCTCAATCGCGATGATGGCCGGAAGATTTGGTTTAGCCATTCCCGCGCTTGCCTTCGCTGGTCTCTTCGCGCGACAGAAGATAACGCCGCGCTCTATTGGAACATTGCCAACGCATACGCTCTCATTCGGCATCCTGCTCACCCTTTTTCTGGTCGTGGTTACGGCATTGAGCTATCTTCCCGTATTTGCCATCGGCCCCGTATTGGAGCACTTGCTCTTCAAGGTTTAGCGGAGCCGCGCAGGCGTGCGTTTTCTTTTTCCACTTGGTCGAGGCGACGGCGGATGGGGTCGAGAATCTCGGACAGCTCTTCCTCTGTATAGCGCGGCGTGATGTGCTGCTGGCAGTTCCAGTCGAAGGCTTCGACGTGGACGAGCACGGCGCGCTCCGCCGGCGTCTTTTCTTCCGGCACGCGTAGCGTTTCGAGCAACTCCTGAGCGGTTGCGTCGTCTTCGTGAAACTCTGCGTGGCCAAGAATCTTCAGCCGGCTCTGTGATGGGTAGTCCATCAGGAAAAGGGCGACGCGGTCGTCGTGTTGCAGGTTGCCTAGGCTGATGTACTGCTTGTTGCCGCGCAGATCGGCGAAGCCGATGGTCTGCTCGTCGAGCACGCGCAGAAAGCCCTTGTTGCCGCCGCGATACTGGACGTAGGGCCAGCCGGATTCGCTAACGGTGGCCATGTAGAAGCCGTCGCGAGTGCGGATCATCGCCTGCTCATCGGGGCCGAGGTGGCTGCCGGGGATGACGGACTGTTCCACGCGCTCGTACTGGCGGCGACTGCCGTGCTTCTCCTGCTGTGCTTTGACCAGCGGCGTGAAGGCGAGTTCGGCAAAGCGTCGGCCCATCGTTTTTTCCTGCTTTCTCGGGCTTCTCAAGGATACGCGAGCCTGCGGTTTGAATTCAGCGATCGCCGACTTTGGCTTGACCAGAGGAATCGGGCTTATCGCTGGGCATGGCAGCCGCTAGAAACAAGACCATTCCAGCGAAGAGCATCGTGTCCGCCACGTAGTTCAGACATTCCGTGATTTGTGCTGCCTGGCGAGCCAGAGCAAGGATGGGCAGATAGAAAAAGAACGTAAGAAGGACCAGCACCAGGCCGAGCCATGTTGTTGTCGTCCGAGCTCGCTTTCCGATGAGAAGGCACACTCCGGCGACAAACAGGGCGGCTGCGACGATGGTTGCTAAAACATGCGGAAAAGGGACACCGGTTGGCGTCAACTTGGGGAGAGGAACGCCGGGAGCGAACTGAGGATGGAGAATGTGTTCGACCGCGAAGAAGAGCAAGGGGAAGGCTACAAATCCGCGAGCAATATGGCGACGAAGACGCGCGCCAGCACGAGCAGTTTGTCCAGTCCGAGGACTGCTTTCAGTTCTGTCCTGACTGCGAACAATCCAATTGCGAGAAAGACGGTTCCGGAGAAGCATGGCCAGAATATGAACTGAGACACGATGATGGGTCCCTTTCTTTTGCAAGATTCGGGTTAACACATGGCTTACAGGAAGACCATCGAAATTCGGTGAATAGTTCTTTTTGACATATAGTTGCTAAGGCAACTATATTGATCTTGCGATGAAACAGACTTCAGGAAAGAAACAGATTAGCGGGGTTGAGGAGCATCTCGGGTACTGGCTGCGCTATGTCTCGAATGCCGTCTCGGCGGAGTTTGCGCGGCGTGTGGAGGCGGAAGGGGTGACCGTGTCGGAGTGGGTGGCGTTGCGGGTGCTGTTTGACCATGACGAGATGCAGCCTAAGGAACTCGCCGCCGCGATGGGGATGACGAAGGGGCCGGTGTCGCGCCTGGTGGAGCGGCTACTGGCGAAGAAGCTGATTGCGCGGCGAGCGCATGACTCCGACGGGCGCGCGCAGATTGTCCGGTTGACCGCAAATGGACGGGGGCTGGTGCCAAAGCTGGCGGCGCTGGCGGATGCAAATGACGCTGCTTTCTTTGCGCATTTTTCTAAGGAGGAGAAGCGCGCGTTGGTAGAGGCGATGCGGAAGACGGTTGACGTGCACGGGTTGTCGGCGGTTCCGGTCGAGTAACGAATTTGATCTTGATTGCAGAAAGGAAGAAACAATGTTGAACGAGGAGACGATTGCGGTGATGCGGGAGTGCAGCGTGGGATCTGTCGAAGGCACGCTGCGCTTTCCACAAGTGGTGGGGAAGCTGCTGGATGCGGGTGTGGAGTCGTATCACGCCGACGTTTACCGGCATGAGAAGACGTATTACATGCCGAGGGGCGAATCGTATGTGGAAGGTGAACCGAAGCTGCAGTCGCTGACGGTGGCGGACGCCTTCGACCAGAATGGCGTTCGCCGGGCGATTCAGCAGGTGCAGCAGGGAAAGATTGGGTACATCGCCTTCATGGAACAGATTTCGACTGCGGGAGTGGCGCAGTACTGGGTTTATCTGCTGGGTAAGAAGGTCGATTATGTCGGGCGGCGCGGGGAGGTTTGGGTGGAGTGGTTTCCGCTGGTTTGATGTTATGAGGTTCGGATTGCTTTTGTGGCCTCCCACCCTTTGTGCCAACTACGGGCACAAAAGATGGGGCACCCTGGTCTCGTGCGTTGGTGGGTAAAAGCGGGTCCTGGCTGCCGCCAGGACTTCGCACGCTACGCGCTTCGCTCAGGATGACAGCCTTTGAGCGTAGTTAGCCGCGGAGGCTGGCTGGGGGCGGCGTCACTGCTGAAAGTTCTTTAAAGGCTGCGTCGGGGAGTTCCAATGCTGCAGCTGCCACGTTTTCTTCAAGATGCGCGACGCTCGATGTTCCCGGAATGGGGATAGTCACCTTGGAGCGCTTGAGCAGCCACGCAAGCGCGACCTGCAGCGGCGTGGCGCTGAATTCCCTGGCTACCTTTTCGAGGGCTTCGTGGGCGGCGCGGTTCTGTCCCAGTGGAGCCCACGGCAGGAAGGCGATGTTGTTCTTCTCGCAGTAGTTAAGGACGAAGTCCCACTCGCGGTCGGCGAAGCTGTAGCGGTTCTGCACCGAGACGATGGGGACGATCTTGCGGGCGCGCTCGATGTATTCCTGCGCGACGTTCGAGAGCGCCACGTGGCGGATCTTGCCTTGCTGGCGCAGTTCAGCCAGTGTTTCCATGGACGCGTCGAAGGAGACGGCAGGATCGGGAATGTGGAGCTGGTAGACGTCGATGCGGTCGAGGCGCAGGCGCTGGAGGCTGGCGGCGACGGCTTCCTTGAGGTGCTGCGGGCTGGCGTTGTGGACCCACTGGCCGGGGCCGACGCGCTCCCATCCACCCTTGGTGGCGATGACGAGGCCGGCGGGGTACGGGTGCAGGGCCTCGGCGATGAGTTCTTCGGAGACGTTGGGGCCGTAGGAATCGGCAGTGTCGATGAAGTTGACTCCTAATTCAACCGTGCGGCGAAGGGTGGCGAGCGCCGCAACCTTGTCCTTGGGCGGGCCCCAGATGCCGGGGCCGGTGATGCGCATGGCTCCGTAACCGAGTCGGTTGACGGTGAGGTAACCGCCGAGGGTGAAGGTTCCGGCGGCTGCGGCGGAGATGGCTTGGGTCTGGCTCATTGGTTTTGAACTCCTTTTTTTGTTCCCACCCTAGTAGATGAAAGAAGCGGGTTCTTCGACTCGGAGCACCCGCACAGTCCTCACTATTAGATTTTCTTATGTGTGATGGCATTTTGTGATCAGGTTTTACAGGAATTTGACGGAATCGTGGAGTGCTGGTTCTCCATCCAAAAATGGAGAAATATCTGACAAGGAGTGGATGATGAGCACTGCGAAATTGTTGCTGCTGGCGGGCGACTACGTTGAGGATTACGAGATCATGGTGCCGTTTCAGGCGCTGCAGATGGTTGGGCATACGGTGGACGCGGTGTGTCCGGATAAGAAGGCCGGGCAGGTGGTGCGGACGGCGATTCATGACTTCGAGGGCGATCAGACGTATTCGGAGAAGCGCGGGCATAATTTTGCGCTGAATGCAACCTTTGCCGACGTTCGTGTGGAGGATTACGACGGGCTGGTGATTCCGGGTGGGCGCGCGCCGGAGTATCTGCGGCTTAATCATAAAGTGCTCGATATTGTGCGGCATTTTGCTGAAGGAAATAAGCCGATTGCCGCGATCTGCCATGCGGCGCAGTTGCTGGCTGCGGCGGGAGTGATTGAGGGCAGGAAGGTGAGTTGTTATCCGGCGTGCGCTCCGGAGGTGGAACTGGCTGGCGGCACTTATGTTGAGGTTGCGATGACGGATGCGGTGGTGGATGGGAACCTGGTGACGGGGCCTGCGTGGCCGGCGCATCCGAAGTGGCTGGGAAAGTTTCAGGCAGTGCTTGAAACGTATCTGGCGGGGAAACCTGAGGCGGTGTCTTCGCGTTAAGTTCCCGATTACCGCAGTGCTTCTGGCCCGGCTTTTCTCGAAGCCGGGCGTTTTCCTTTGATATATAGTGAGTGTGCTCACTGCCTTGGGCACTCCGTACCTTGAAGGCACTCACTCCAAAATCCAGAGACAGCAGGAGATAGATCACGATGCCGCCGACGTACGACCTCGCCCGTTTCAAGACACGTGCATTTTCATCCAGCCGTGCGCATGTACCGCCCGGCGGCCTGGGTTGTTTTTTCGCAAAATATGACCCTTTGACCGGCATCATGAAGGTCACGGTGAAGGTGGCGGCGCGGTTTGTCGATCCTATGGGCCACGCTATTCCGGAGGCCACCAAGCAGGCGTTTCTGAAGGGTTTCAAGGACAATGTTCCGCAGACGTGGAACAACAAATTTCGCTTCACTTTGACGAAGAAAGGCTTTGAGGGCGTTACGGTAAAGCCTGAGTTCGAGGTGGAGGAGGTTCCGATTGCGGAAGCGCACTACGATCTGAAGATCGTGAACAATAAGCAGGGCACGATATGCGTACGAACGGGAGAGGACCCCAGCCTGGCGCAGCTTAAGGACCGGAAGTGGGACCCATATCGCGGCAAGCTCTCGGCGCAGTTCCATCTGGGGGCGTGGGATGCGGCGGAACTCACGCAGGCGAATAATATTTTGACGGCGATGGCCAAAGAGGTTGAGATTGCGGTGGTGGAGCCGCAGAAAACCAAGGTCGGAGCCGGATATTCGATGGTAGCGATGGAGCGCCTGCGGACATTTGCGCGCGACACCAGCGTTGTCTTTGAGAACTCGGGGACCAAGCCCAAGGTGAAGATTACCGGACCGGGCGCGGACGGCACAGAGACGGCCAAAGGTGTTGGAGGCATTCTTACGACCTTCGGTCTGAAGGCCAAATATTCGTATGAGAAACGTGGCAGGGCGGGCTTTGCGAAGATCGAACTGGATGCCGCCCAGTTAAATACCGTGAAGACCGGGGTATTAGGGAATGTGAATGCATTTCCTCAGTTTGCGCAACAGGCGGTGGTGCACGAGTATGGCCATATGCTGGGATTGCCGGACGAGTATATGTGCATCAGTATGGGAACTGTCGCCATAGTGGCGCAGCGCGGATTAGCATCGGATACCCAGGAGGAGCAAAACGCCCTGACGGGGAATACGACGACCAAGCATCAGGATATGACACCGGGGATTGAGAGATCCCAGGTGGAGTTTGTGAAGCTTTGTCAGGAATTCGGAGTGGTGGCACCGCCTTTTCGGCCGCAGCAATCCGAGCATTATGTCTTCGGGATTGAAGATCCAGCATTGCCATGCGGTGACGGTGGCGCATGCGTTGTGGAGAATGACCCGGAATTACTGCGAGAGGTCGGACTGGCGCATCGATCTGGCGTAAGAGGAGCCAATTTCGGTACGGCTTAGCCATCTTTTCATCAATTCTCCATTGACTGGAAACAGCAGCGGCGCTACTCTGACCCCAACAGCAAGGATTTGGTGACGATTACCAATTCGACGCTTCGGTTACCGCATCTAATAAATGTGGCACTAACTCCGCTGAATTCTGCCCCCCGACTTCTTACAACCCACTTACACATGGTGACTGTGTCCACAGCCGACCTGGGAGGTTATTTCTCCGCTTGATGAAAAAAGCGTTGGAAATCACGCCGAATCTTGAGCCCCTGTTTGGGACCCGCGACGAAAATCTGAGACTCATGGAAGATTCTCTCCATGTGCGCATCGATCTGAAATCGGATGCAGTGCAGGTGGAAGGCTCGCAGGAGAGCCTTGCCCGCGTGGAACGCATCTTCAGCGATTACGAGCAGTTGCGCCGCAATGGAGTGAACCTGCAAAACGGGGAACTCCACGGCATGCTGAAGCTGGTGGTCGCTGATCCGGCGGTGACGCTGCGCAGCCTTGTCGAAAGCGGCAAGCAGCGGTCGGCGGGTATCAAGCGCATGGTGCAGCCGCGTTCGCTCAATCAGCGACATTACGTCGAGGCGATTGAGCAGACGGACATGGTCTTCGGCATTGGGCCTGCCGGTACGGGCAAGACGTATCTTGCTGTCGCGATGGCGGCTTCGGCGCTGCTGGCGAAGAAGGTGAGCCGGATTGTGCTGGTGCGTCCCGCGGTGGAAGCGGGTGAGCGGCTCGGCTTTCTGCCGGGCAGTCTGCAGGAGAAGGTCGACCCTTACCTGCGTCCTTTGTATGATGCGCTGTACGATCTGCTGGAGCCGGAGCGGGTGGACAAGATGCTGGAGCGCAACGTGATCGAGGTGGCTCCGCTGGCGTTCATGCGCGGTCGCACATTGAACGATGCGTTCATCATCATGGACGAAGCGCAGAACACGACGAGCGAGCAGATGAAGATGTTCTTGACGCGTCTGGGGAACAACGCCAAGGCCGTGATTACAGGCGACATCACGCAGATCGATCTGCCGAATCCGCGCAAGTCGGGATTGATCGAGGCGATGAATATCCTCGACGGCGTGGATGGAATTCGCTTCGTTCGCTTTGAGGACGGTGATGTGGTGCGCCATCACTTAGTCCAGCGCATTATTCGCGCTTACGACAGCTTCGGCCGCTCGCAGCGGGAGCTTCCACTTACGCTGCAGGAGTCGGGCGAGACGCGGGCGCCGTCAAAACCGCAGTAGATCAAAACCGGTTGCGGTACCATCAAAACAGGGGGGCAGGCGGAGTGGGCGTCTTCCCTCATCCCCTTTCATGATCCTGATCGAACAAGCTGCTGCGACTGAAGAGAAGAAAGCTGAGTCGAAGAAGCGCGAAGCAGCGCTGAAGATGCGGGAGCTGCGCGGCTTTCTATCCAGAGCACAGTCGGCTGTGGGATTACGCGGCGAGGTTTCAGTGCTGCTGGCAAGCGACACGACGCTGCGCACGCTGAATCGCAATTTCCGCAAGAAGGACAAGGCCACCGATGTGTTGTCGTTTCCGGTGGATGATTTTCATGGCGAGGAGTCCGAGTTGGCAGGGGACCTTGCTATTTCGCTTGAAACAGCACAAAGGCAGGCAGAGCAGCATGGCCACTCGCTTCAGATGGAAGTGAAGATATTGATGCTGCATGGGTTGCTGCATCTGGCTGGCTACGACCACGAAACGGACAAGGGGCAGATGGCGCGGAAGGAACGCTCGTTGCGGAAAGAGCTGGATCTGCCGTCAGGGTTGATTCAGCGGAGCGCGAGAGCTGTGCGGAGGCCTGTAAAGAAGGAGGGCGCAGGCACGAAGAAGCGGAGCCGCGTGCGATGAAGGTCGAAGCTGCCATATTGATTACTCTGCTGTTGATCGTGCTGACGCTGGCCTCATACGTGGACCGGCTTTATTCGGAGATGGGAAAATTTCTTTCCCGCGAATTCCAGGAAAATATTGATGCGTGGGAGCAGCTTGTGGAGCCGAAGCTTGGGCTCAGCCGGGACCGTCTGATGCTTTCCGCGGCCGTGCTCTCGCAGCTGTCGCTGGCTTGCCTCACGCTGATTTTCGGGATGCTGCTGTTCGATCGCGCGTCGGTGACAGACCGGCCTACGTTTGGCGAGATCGGGCAGGCGGTGCTGGGCGTGGTACTAGTGATTGCGCTCTTCAACCGGCTGCTGCCATTTGTGTTTTTTTCGCGCACCCGCGGGCTGTGGGTGGTGCGGGTGCGCTGGCTGTTACAGGCGCTGTTTTACCTTATCCTCCCTGTGACTTTGTTTCTTGGCTTTTTGCTGTCGATTGCCGCCTTGGCCGAGGCGCCGAAGCCGGCGGAGGAGAGCACGTCTTCATCAGAAGCTGTAGAGGCGCTGATTGAGGCTGGCGAGGAAGAGGGAATCATTGAAGAGGGTGACCGCGAACTGGTGCGGTCGGCGGTGGAGTTCGGCGACAAGGTGGTGCGCGAGGTGATGACGCCTCGGCCGGAGATGATTGCGATTCCGGGATCGGCGACGCTCGAAGAACTGCTGCAGTTGATTGAACAGCATCCGGTGTCGCGCGTGCCGGTGTATGAAGGGTCGCTGGATCACATTACCGGCATTGCCTTTGCGCATGACCTGCTGCGTGTGAGCGATGAGGCGGCGCGGACGCGCAGGGTTTCGAGTATTCAGCGGCCGGCTGCGTTCGTTCCGGAGACGAAGAAGGTCAATGAGCTGCTGCGCGAGATGCAGAGAGAAAAGCAGCACATGCGCATTGTGATTGACGAATACGGCGGCGTGGCGGGGCTGGTTACGATCGAAGACCTGCTGGAAGAGATCGTCGGCTCGATTGCGGACGAGCATGAAGAGGATGAACTGGAGTCGCCGAAGCACGAGGCGGATGGTTCCTGGCTGATACCGGGAAGTCTGGACATCGAGCGGCTGGAAGCGCTGTTTAGCGAGCAGTGGCAGATGCCTGAAGACTATGAGGCCACTACGGTTGCGGGACTGGTGAGCGAGGCTGCCGGGCGGATTCCGATGCCGGGCGAGGTGGTGGAGGAAGATGGCCTGCGCTTTGAGGTGCTGGCATCGACCGACCGCCGGATTGAACGGCTGCGCGTCTCGCGGAAGCAGGAGACGAGCGCTGTCACGTAGCTTTTCGCGACCGGAAGGCGGCGGCGATGGAGAGCAGCGCGATGAGCGCCATGATGGTTTGCGAGATGACGCAGTAGAGGCACCAGATTTCGAGAATGCGGGCCTCGATGCTCGTGAGATAGAGAGTGAAGGCAAGGCCGGCGAGCGATGCCGTGAGCAGCAGTCGATAGCGGCGGGCGAGCGCGAGGATCGCGATGGCCACGTAGCCGGCGATACCGATGGCGGCGACGGGAATTCCGTGAATCGCCGAGTAGCGACTGTGGTTGACGATGCCGCAATCCCAGTGGGCATTGATGTCGCAGGGCGGCGCATCCATTGAGTAGTGAATGCGTAGCGCGAGAGTGGCGGCGACGATTCCGGCGATGGCGAGCAGGGCGATCAGGTAACGCATAGAGATGATTCCAGTCTAATGGCTGCGTGCCCACGATAGAATTTAGTGAGGGGATTATGTTTCGGACTTTTCTTGCATTTGTCGGAGCCTGTGCGCTGGTTTTTGGAACGGCGACACAGAGTAGGGCCGCCATGGACCAAAGCGCGCTGAAGCCTCCTCCAGGGGCGAAGGTCGCGCTGATTGAGTTTGCCGATCTGGAGTGCCCGAGCTGCGCGCACCAGAATCCGTTGTTAAAGGATGCGGCGGCGAAGTACCACATTCCGTGGGAGCGGCACGACTTTCCCATCCAGTACCATCGCTGGAGCCAGCAGGCGGCGGTAAATGCGCGCTGGTTCGATACGAAGTCGCAGAAGCTGGGTGACGAGTATCGTGATGCCGTGTTTGCGAGTCAGTTGAGTATTGAAACGCCGGATGATCTGCGAACCTTTACCGACAAGTTTGCGAAGGACCACGGGGTTGCGCTGCCGTTTGTGATCGATCCGCAGGGGAAGCTGGCGGCGGCGGTGAAGGCTGACTATGACCTTGGCGTGCGGCTGGGTGTGCACCAGACGCCGACGGTGTGGATTGTGACCGATAAGCATGGCGTGACGAACGCGACCGAGGTGAAGGATTTCAGCAAACTGTATTCGATGCTGGATGCCGCTGTGGCTGAGACCGGCGGCGGCAAGTAGTGTTGCGCTCCGGATTTGTGTCGATTCTTGGCCGGCCAAACGTCGGCAAATCGACATTGCTGAATGCGCTGGTTGGCGAAAAGGTCGCTATCGTTACCAGCAAGCCGCAGACTACGCGCACGCGGATCAACGGAGTTGTGGAAGTCGCGGCGCGGAAGGGGAAGCATCCGGCGGCACAGATTGTTTTTGTCGATACGCCGGGAGTGCACAAGCCGGGATCGTGGCTTGACCGGCGCATGATGCAGGAAGTTCACGACGCGCTTGAGAGCCGGGATCTGGTCCTGCTGATGGTGGATGCGACGCGGCGTCTGGATTTGCCACAGCCTGAGTTACAAAAAGATGATGCAGCCGGAGAGCAGAAGAAGCCGCGCGGCGGAAGTGAAGACGCGTTCGTATTGGAGTTGATCCGGAAGCTTGATTGCCCTGTGTTTCTGCTGATCAACAAGATTGATCTCATTCCCAGAGAAAATCTGCTGCCGTTGATTGCGCAGCTTAGCGCACTGCAATCGTTTGCGGAAGTCTTTCCGATTTCGGCGCGCAAGGGCGATGGATTAGATCGCCTGGTGACCAAGCTGGTCGAGTATTTGCCAGCGGGGCAACGCTACTTCCCGAAGGACCAGTACACGGATCAGCCGGAGAGGTTTCTCGTTGCCGAGTTGATTCGCGAGCGCATTCTGCAGGAGACGGGCGAAGAGGTTCCGTATGCTTCGGCCGTGGTGATTGAGCGTTTTGAAGAGCCGCAGGCGGGCGATAAAAATCCGCTGACGCGCATCTCTGCTGCGATCTATTGCGAGCGCGATGGACAGAAGGCGATTCTGATCGGCAAGGGCGGGAGCAAGCTGAAGAGTATTGGGACGAATGCTCGCAAGGAGATCGAATCGCTGCTGGGGACGCGGGTGTTTCTTGAACTGCATGTGATTGTTGAAGAAAACTGGCGTGAGCGGCGTGGATTTGTTGAGTCGCTTGATTGGCGTAAGCAGTTTGAGGAACTTGGTAAGCATGAGGAAGAGAAGTAGTCCTTCCATCTAACGAGCCGCTCTGGATTCTTTACTGTCGATGGTTGAGGGTCGTGCTCTCCCACCCCTTCGGCAAGCTCAGGGCTCTTTCGCGAACTTCGCGAAATGATGGGGCACCCGGGTTCGAGCCTGTGCTCTGAAAAAACAGATCCTTCGCGCTGCTCAGGATGACAGCCGCAAAATCTAATGCTCTTACTCGCGGACGCTGATGCCTAGGGTTCGCATCTTTCTATAGAGGTGGCTTCGTTCGAGGCCCAGTGTTTCTGCGGCGCGGCTGATGTTGCCGTGGCACTCGTCTATTTTTTTCAGGATGTAGTCGCGCTCGTAGGCTTCGCGCGCCTGGTGCAGGGTGCTGAAGTCTTCGCTGCGCTTGCTGGTGCCGCGATGCACGAGCATGGGCAGGTGTTTGCGCTCGATGCGCGGCGCCTGCGGATTGAGTATGAGGACTCGCTCTATGAGATTCTTCAACTCGCGCACATTGCCGGGCCAGTGATAGTGCTTGAGCAGTTCGATGGCGTCTTCTGCGATGTCAACCCGGGAGCGGCCGTATTCACGGCCGAAGGCGCGGAGAAAGTCACGTGTGAGCAGCGGGATGTCTTCCTTGCGGTCGCGCAGGGGTGGAACGTAGAAGGGAATAACGTTCAGGCGATAGAAGAGGTCTTCGCGGAAGTTCCCTTTTGCGATCTCTTCTTCGAGATTTTTGTTGGTGGCGGCGATGACGCGGACATCGACGCTCATCGCGTGAATGGCGCCGACGGGGGTGAATCGCTGCTCGTCGAGCGCGCGCAGCACCTTGGCCTGTGTTTTCAGGCTCATGTCGCCGACTTCATCGAGAAAAAGTGTGCCGCCGTCGGCACGTTCGAAGGTGCCGCGTTTTTCTGCCGGGCCTCCGGGGATGGCGCTGTTGCGGTAGCCGAAGAGCTCGCTTTCGATATAGTCCTCGGGAATGGCGGCGCAGTTGAGCTCGACGAAAACGCGTTCGCAGCGCTGGCTTTCTGCGTGAATGGCGCGGGCGATCAGTTCCTTGCCGCTGCCGGATTCCCCGAAGATGAGGACACGGCCATTGGTGGGGGCCATGAGCCTGATCTGCTGGCGCAGTGCTTTGGCCGCTACGCTTTCACCCGTAATAGGCGTTTGCAGCGCTAGCTGGCGTTTGAATTCCTGGTTCTCGCTGCGCAGGCGTTTGGCTTCGATGGCGTTCTTGACGACGATGAGCGTGCGTTCGAGAGTCAGCGGCTTTTCGAGGAAATCGAAGGCGCCGAGTTTCGTCGCCCGAACTGCTGTTTCTATTGTGCCGTGGCCGGAGATGATGATGACTTCGGGCTTATTGTCGGTTTCAAGCGATCGGATTTCGCTCAGCACTTCGAGGCCATCGCGATCGGGCAGCCAGATATCGAGAAGCATGACGTCATAGCTGACATCGCGCAAGAGCACCAGCGCTTCGCTGGCGGTGCCGGTGCTGGCGACGGAATACTCTTCTTCGCGCAGGATTTCTTCCAGGAGCTTGCGAATGTTGGCTTCGTCATCGACGACAAGGATGTGGTTCATCGAGCGGCCTTATCGAAAGAAATTGGGGCGGGGATAGTTTGTGCCGTGTCGCTGCTGCCGTTCAGGTGACCATTGCCGAGAGATGAGAGTGGAAGCTCGATGATAAAGCGCGCACCCAGGGCAGAGTTTTGCTCGGCACGAATGGTGCCCTGGTGATCCTGAATGATCTTGGCGGCGATGGCGAGGCCGAGACCGGTGCCGCGCTGCTTTGTCGAGAAATAGGGCAGGAAGAGGCGTTCCCGTGCGTCTTCGGTGAGGCCGTGACCTGTGTCGGTGATGGTGACCTCGGCCATTTCGTGATGATCTGTGAGTCCAGTTTCGACGGTCAGCAGGCGCACGCGGCTCTCCTGCATGGCTTCGGCGGCGTTATCGATGAGGTTGGCGAGGGCGCGCTTCAGCGCTTCCGCGTCGGCCATGACGGGCGGAAGCTGTGGCGAGAGGTGCACATCAACGCGAATGTCGCCGAGGCGGTCCTCGAAGAGGCGCAGGGCGCTGCCGACGATGAAATTGAGGTCGGCTGGTTTTGGATGCGCGGTGGGGAACTGCGCGAGTGCGGCGAATTGATCGACGAGTGTGCGGAGGGTTTCGACCGAGCCGAGGATGACATCGCTGCAGGAGCGGATGATGTTGGGCGACTCCGGCGCGTTGCGATCGACGTGTCTCTTGATGCGTTCGGCGGCGAGGGCGATGGGCGTGAGCGGGTTCTTGATCTCGTGCGCCACGCGCTGCGCGACTTCCTTCCAGGCAAGCTGCCGTTGCGCCTGCAGAAATTCAGTCACGTCTTCAAGCACGAGAATGGAACCGCGCCGGTTCTGGCCGAGTTGCAGCATGGCCATGGTGGCGGCCAGGTTGAGCTTGCCCTTGGGGTTGCGCATTTCGATCTCAGTTGCGGCAACACCCATGCGTTGTGCGCGGCGGGCGAGTAAATTGAGTTCCTTGGCGATGTCTTCAGGAACAACGCTGGTGAGAGAAACACCATGAAGCGACTGCGGCGCGCCGGGAGGGAGAAGATCGGCGAAGGCCTGATTGGCTTGCGTGATCTGCAATGTTGCGTCGAGCGTGACGACACCGCCGGGGATGGTTTCGAGGATGGTTTCGAGCTCGCGGCTGCGTTCTTCGAGCGTTGCATTGGCTTCGAAGAGCTGCGAGGTAGACTGCTCGGCGATCATGCGGCTCTGTTCGAGATCGGCAGCCATGTGATTGAAGGCCTGCAGGAGCTCGCCCAGCTCTTCTGTCGCAGAGATGGTGACGCGCTGCTGGTAATGTCCGGCGGCAATCTCATCCATGGCGTCGGCGAGATTTTCCAGCGGCCTCGTGATCTGCTTTGAAAAGAACCATGCAAGCCAGCTGCTGGCGAAAAACGTGAGCGCGGTGAGCAGCAGCAGCAGCAGCAAGTATGTGCTCCGAATGCTGCGGCGCTCGCGATAGATGGCCCAGTATTGTTCAGTGCCTGCGCGGATTTCGCCGACCGTCGTGCTTAGACCTGACGGAAGCGGCAGACCGACGACGATGATTCCGCCGCCTGAAGTTGTTGCCATGCCCAGCGCATAGTCGGTATCGCCGACGCTGAGCACGGGCTCGTCGCTGCGTTGAGCGGCCTTGCGAATGACTGAGGTTAACGGCAGCCCACGCTGTACCTGGGTTGCGGCGTCGTCCATCCATGCGCGGACTTTGACGGGGCCGCTCGACTGAGGCAATTGGTATTGCGCGATCGGGGTCTCGTCACGGTAGAGGATGGCGAAGCCGCCCTGCAGGGTGATGCGATGCGTGCGGACCTCGTCGAGGAGGGCATTTGTATTTTCGGCCTGATAGTTGAGGGCGATGGCTTCGGAGCGAGCGAGCGATTCGGCTTCCGCACGCGCGTTCTGCGTGACGTAATGCGAGAGCCCGAGGGCGATGCGCGTAGAGTCTTCGCGCAGCTGGGAAACCGGCTGCGAGAACCAGCGGTCGATGGAGCGGTTCATCAAGCCGAAGCTGAAGAAGAACATGAAGGCCGCGGGAGCAAAGGAGAGCAGCAACGCTCCGACAAGCATGCGCGACCGCAGGCGCGATCCGAGCAGGCGCGAGCGCCGGTCGGCATAGATTTTGAGGATGTTACGCGACAGCAGTACCAGCAGCAGAAGAAAGAGCAGGAAGACTACCACTGTGAGTGTGGTGAAAAGAAAGATCGCTGCGACGCTGTGCGGGTAAAGAAAATTCAACTTGAATGCGTTGAGCGAGGCCAGTACCAGGAGCAGCACAACTACAATGACACCAAGAGCGATGATCGTGGCTCGCTTGTGCTTCATGTCTGGCACTCCACATTATAGGCGCTGGGTTCTGTATCTCTTTTAGAAATACGAAGGAAAGCAGCCGGGGGTTGCGCAACTAGAGCATTAGGGAAGGGCATCCAAGAGATTCTATGAAGAATTTCAGAGTCGGTCCGGTTCTGTTCACGATGGCATTTGCCGCTGTGCTGTTCGCCGGTGGCTGCCACAAGCAATCAGATTCTGCTGCTGATACCGCGCAACAGCAGGCGCAACCTGCCGCGGATCAAAGCTCGCAGGCAGCTGCGCCTGCTCCTGCTGCTCCGACCGCTTCGCCGGCAGAGTCGCCGGCTGCGCCTGCATCGTCGAGCACCACGCCTGCGTCTTCGAGCACTGCGACTGCTCCTGCTTCGGAGTCGGCTGCGGCGCCTGCCCCTCCGCCTCCGGCGCTGGTAATTCCTGCAGGAACGCACATCCGGGTTGCTCTGGTACAGGCAGTGGGATCGAAGATCAGCCAGCCGGGAGAAAGCTTCAATGCAACGGTTGCGGATCCTATTGTGGTGGATGGAGTGAAGGTGGTTCGCGCGGGAGCTCCTGCTTCCGGAACGGTGATTGACGCGAAGTCGCTGGGACGCTTTAAGGGGCAGGCGGAGTTGGCGATTCGGCTGGACAGCATTCGCGCGGAAGGCGGTACCTATCCGATTGCGACCAGCACGGTGGAGCGCGTCGAAAAAGGCAAGGGCAAGCGCACGGCGGGGTTTATTGGTGGGGGTGCTGGGTTGGGCGCGATAATCGGCGGGCTTGCGGGCGGTGGTAAAGGTGCTCTGATTGGCGGACTGGTGGGCGCTGGTGCTGGAACTGCGGGCACTGCGTTTACCGGCAACAAGGAGATCGTGATTCCTGCCGAGACATTGCTGACATTCCGGCTGGAGCAATCTGTGCGGCTGCGACAGTAGTGTTTGAAAGCGACAAAGGGGGTGGCATTGGGCCACCCCCTCTTATTTTGGGTGTGAGTTATGCGAGCAGCTCGCGGACGGGCTTCCAGCTCTTCTTCTGCGACTTGGCGACGGGCTCGCAGGTGAGGACGCCTTCGTAGGTGTTGACGCCGTCGCGGATACCGTCATCTTCGAGGATCGCTGTCTTCGCGCCGCGCTGGGCGAGCCGCAGGACGTAGGGAAAGGTGGCGTTGGTGAGCGCGAGCGTGGATGTATTGGGCACGGCGGCGGGCATGTTCGTAACGCAGTAGTGGACCACTCCGTTGACTTCGTAGGATGGGTTGCTGTGCGTGGTCGGCTTTGCCGTTTCGATGCAGCCGCCCTGGTCGATGGCTACGTCGACGATGACCGCGCCTTTCTTCATCTTCGCGACCATCTCTTTGGTGACGATCTTGGGTGCGGCTGCGCCGGGGATGAGGACGCCGCCGATGACGAGGTCTGCCTCCTGCACGGTGCGGGCGATGTTGTAGGAGTTCGATGCCAGCGTGAAGAGTTTGCCGTTGAAGATGTCGTCGAGTTCGCGGAGGCGGTTGAGGTTGAGATCGACGATGGTGGTTTTTGCGCCCATGCCTACGGCGATCTTTGCTGCGTTGGTGCCGACGATGCCGCCGCCGATGATGCAGACGTTGGCCGGTGGCACGCCCGGAACGCCGCCGAGCAGAAGACCGCGTCCGCCTTTTTCTTTTTCGAGATACGACGCGCCGACCTGCACAGACATGCGGCCTGCGACTTCGGACATCGGAGTGAGCAGCGGCAGTGTCCCCGCGCGGTCGCGAATGGTTTCGTAGGCGATGCCTATCACTTTCTTCGTAAGGAGCTGCTCGGTGAGATCGGGTACCGGCGCGAGATGGAGATAAGTGAAGAGCACGAGTCCTTCGCGGAAGAAGACGTATTCTTTTTCGATTGGCTCCTTCACTTTGACGACCATGTCGGCATTGCCCCATACATTGTGGGCTGAGCCGACGATCTCCGCGCCTGCGGACTGGTATTCGTCGTCAGTGAAGGCAGAGAGATCGCCGGCATGGGTTTCGACCAGCACTTTGTGTCCGGCTTCGGCAAGTGACTTGACGCCGGCGGGGGTGATGCCGACGCGGGTCTCATGGTCTTTGACTTCCTTCGGTACTCCGATGATCATGGGATTTCCTTAAACGGGCTGCGTACGATAGCAACTTCAGGATAAATAACATTGGTCTAAACGGGGCGTTACTCGCCTTTGTCGATCTGTGCGCGCTGCAGTTTGTCGGAATAGTCTACGTAGACCGATTTCCATGTTGTGTAGAAGTCCAGCGCGCCGGTGCCGCCTTCGCGGTGGCCGTTGCCGGTTTGCTTGACGCCGCCGAAGGGCAGGTGGACTTCGGCGCCGATGGTGGGCGCGTTGACGTAGGTGATGCCGGCTTCAAGGTCGCGCATGGCGCGGTAGGCGTGGTTGACATCGCGCGAGTAGAGCGCGGTCGAGAGGCCGTACTGGATGCCATTGGCGATTTCGAGGGCTTCATCGAAGTCGGTGCATTCGATCAGGCTGACGACCGGGCCGAAGACTTCTTCCTGCGCGATGCGCATGTTGGGCTTGACTCCGGCGAAAACCGTCGGCGCGAAGAATGTCCCGTTGGCGTACGCGCCGTCTGTGAGAGGCTTGCCGCCGCAGAGGAGCTTTGCACCTGCTTCCTGCGCGATCTTGCAGTATTTGGTCGAGGTATCGATCTGCTGCTCGTTGATCTGCGGGCCCATCTCGATGGCTTCGTCGAGGCCGTTGCCTACTTTGAGGGCTTTGGCGCGGGCTACGAGTTTTTCGGTGAACTGGGCGGCGATCTTCTTGTGCAGGATGATGCGGCTGGTGGCGGTGCAGCGCTGTCCGGCGGTGCCGAAGGAGCCCCAGACGGCGCCGTCGAGGGCGAGATCGAGGTTGGCGTCGTCGAGGACGATCATGGCGTTCTTGCCGCCCATCTCCAACGAGCAGGGCTTGAAGTTGGCGGCTGCGGTCTGACCGACGATGCGGCCTACTTCGGACGAGCCCGTAAAAGAGACGGCGCGCACGCCTGGGTGCGAGACGATCGGGGCTCCCGCGTCGGGGCCGTATCCGCTGACGATGTTGACGACGCCTTTGGGCAGGCCTGCGTCGATGAGGGTCTGGACGAGGTTGAAGGTGGAGAGCGGGGTGTCTTCCGCCGGCTTGATGACGCAGGTGTTGCCGCAGACGAGCGCGGGAAAGAGCTTCCACGAGGGGATGGCCATGGGGAAATTCCAGGGCGCGATCATGCCGCAGACGCCAACCGGCATGCGCACGGACATGGCGAACTTGTTCTGCAGCTCGGAGGGCGTGGTCTGGCCGAAGAGGCGGCGGCCTTCGCCAGCCATGTAGTAGGCGGTGTCGATGGCTTCCTGCACGTCGCCGCGTGTCTCGGCGATGACCTTGCCCATCTCGCGGGTCATCTCCTGCGCGTACTGCTCTTTGCGCTGTTCGAGGAGCTGGCCGGTGCGGTAGAGAATTTCGGCGCGCTTCGGAGCGGGGACGAGCCGCCATGTTTTGTAGGCTGCTTCGGCTGCTTTCACCGCGGCGTCTACGTCGTCTGCTGCGGAGGATTGGAATTCGCCGATAACGTCGTTTTTGTCGGCTGGATTGATGTTGAGGAAGGTCTTGCCGGTCTTTGCGGCGACCCATTCGCCGCCGATGAGGTTCTTGTAGAGCTTATGTGACATGGAATCTGCTTTCGTCGGTTCGGAGTAAAGCCAAACCTAGCAGGATACAGTATGGCGATAGACGAGCGCAGCCGGAAGCATTAGATGGAGGCCAGGAGCAGAGTGCGGGTAGTCTCTCGAAGGCTTGCATGCAACGATTTCAATTCGGCGATACCTTTTTCGCGATCCAGGCGGCTCTCGAGCATGGCTATCATCGCTGCGTCTATTGATCTGACTTTTTTCATCAGGCGCGTAAACTCTTCCACCTGTTTCGTGTTCCAGTAGCGCTGCAGCCATGAGAGATAGACGAACTCCTTCCCGGAAACGACGTTCATGAGCCGGTTGTATTCTTCTGCGATTGCGCCTTTGGATTTCTTTTCGTCATCCTTCTCGTCTTCATCATCTTCATCGCCCGTCCATGGCTGGCCATAGTACACGTTAACGAGCCTGTCGATGATGAAGACAAGCTGGCTGATATCCGAGGCTAACTCTTCGTAATATTTCGTGCGTATATCGGCCTTGTTCAGGGCGAACTTGATGGTCTCAACTAATTTCCCTGAGAAGACTCCCAATAGCGCCAGAATGACGCCCACAAACCATATGCCAGCCTGATTGGCAAAAGAATGGGCGAGCTGTGCAAGGAAATCCGACATCAGAATCTCCACAACTTTCAAATGGGGGAAAATCTTAGCACGGCGTTTCAGGATTCAATAGAGTTTCGTGCCTGGGATTGCAGGGAAGAATCTTTGTACCCGCGTGGCGGGAATCTACTGCTCCTGAGCTGCGCGAATCAGGGGTTTGCGGCTGAGGATCTTGATCTGCTTGCGTTCGATAGCGAATGGCGTGGAATGATGGGAGTTCGATCCCGACGGTCTGATGCGGCGGAGGACCGCCTGCATCAACGACGCGCCGATTGCTCAGGCCGACAGGCGGATTCTCTAACAGGCCGGATTTTCCCGGCAACTGCGGCGCTCACCCTGTCAGAATCCCTGGCGGGAGGGCATCTTTATTTCTAGGCGCGTTGTTACTTGCCGGGAGCGCCTGGTTTCAGATGAGTCTGCGATAGTGTCGCGCCTGTCGGAGAGTTACCAATTCCCAGAAAAACCTAAGAATTCCACCTGCACGTTCGGTGCAGCAAATGCTTGATGGCCTTACAATGGATTGAAGTCCCTAACAAAAAGCATCTTCATGTCATCGAACGGTTTCTCTTCGCGCTCTTCGCGGTCGCACGGTCTGCGCTCGCTGTTCAGTATGTTTTCCAGTGATCTGGCCATTGACCTTGGTACTGCCAACACGCTCGTCTATGCCCGCGGCAAGGGCATTGTGGTGAACGAGCCCTCGATTGTCGCCATCAACAAGAATACGGGCGAGGTCGAGGCGGTCGGCAAAGAGGCCAAGGAGATGCTGGGCCGCACGCCCGGCAACATCGTCGCCATCAAGCCGATGAAGGATGGCGTCATCGCCGACTTCAAGATCACGGAAAAGATGCTGAATTACTTCATTCAGAAGGCGCACAACCGCAAGATGCTGGTGCATCCGCGCATTGTGATCGGCGTGCCCTCTGAGATCACGCAGGTGGAAAAGCGCGCGGTCGAGGATTCGGCCTATCGGGCGAAGGCGAGCGAGGTCTTTCTCGTTGAGCAGGCGATGGTTGCGGCGATTGGCGCCGGTCTGCCGATTACTGAGCCGAGCGGCAACATGGTCGTCGATATCGGCGGCGGGACGACCGATATCGCCGTCATTTCGCTGGCTGGCATTGTCTATTCGCGGTCGGTGCGCATGGCCGGCAACCAGATGGATGAGGCGGTGATGAACTACCTCAAGCGCAAGTATAATCTTTTGATTGGCGAGCGCACGGCCGAGCAGATCAAGCAGGAGATCGGGTCTGCGTATCCGCTGGAAAAGCCGCTGACAATGGAGATCAAGGGGCGCAACCTGATCGAGGGCGTGCCGAAGACCATCACCATCGACGACAGCGAAATTCGCGAGTCGCTGGGTGAGTGCATCTCGACCATTATGAATGCGATCCGCGTGGCGCTGGAGCGGACGCCGCCCGAGCTTTCCGCCGATATCAGCGACCGGGGCATCGTGCTGACCGGCGGCGGGGCGCTCATTAAGAATTTGGACAAGCGCATTCGCGAGGAAACCGGCCTTCCGGTTTCGATCGCCGATGATCCGTTAGCCAGCGTGGTTCTGGGCACGGGAAAAATGCTCAGCGACTTCCGTTTGCTGCGTAAGATCAAGATTGACTAACTGTGCGCTTACAGGTCGCACGTCGGGCATAAGCACCGGGCATCGTCACCATGGATTCCTTCTTCAGCCGTTATAAGAACGCCCTGGTCCTGATCGTGGTGCTGCTGGCGCAGGTCATCGGGGTCGCGATCCAGGTGCGCCGGCCGCTGCCGAAGGAGCATGCGCAGCCGGATGCCGGCGGGATCCGCCTGATCCGCTACTGGGCGATCAGCCTGGTGTCGCCGCCAGAGCGGCTGGTGCACTGGCTGGGCGCCAGCATTCTCGGCGTCTGGGACAACTACCTTGACCTCATCCACGTTCGCCAGCAGAACAGGGACCTTCAGGCAGAGATCCAACGTATCCGCATTGAAGAAGGCGGAATCGTCGAAGATGCGCGCCAGGGGCAGCGGCTGCAGCAGTTGCTGGCATTCAAGGAAAAATACGTTTATCAGACCGTGCCGGCCCAGGTTATCGGCACGTCGGGCACGGAGCAATCGCGCATTCTTTCGATCAATAAGGGATCGAAGGATGGCGTGAGCGTCGACATGCCGGTGATTACGCCGGATGGAATTGTCGGGCGGATTCGCGAAGTCTTTCCTCATACCAGCCAGGTGCTGGAAATTACCGATCCGACAAGTGGGGCGGGCATCATTCTCGCCGACACTCGCATTCGCGGCATCCTGCGCGGCAACGCGCTCGGGCAGCCGCAGGTGGTGAATGTGATGCCGGATGAGCGCATCAAGACGGGTGAGCGGGTCGTAACCAGCGGTGGCGACCAGATTTTTCCGCGCGGGCTGGCGGTGGGCGTCGTCGATCGTGTGGTGACTGATCCCGATCACGATCCCCTTGTTGACGTTCTGATTCATCCGGCGGCCAATCTTTCGCAGCTGGAAGAGGTTCTGGTCATCACCAACATGGGCGACGAGGTGACGCCCAAGCAGAAGCTAGACATGATTCAGAGTGAAGCGGCGGCGGATACCGAGCAGTTGAAGGCTTCGGAGGTGCTGGCGGAGCGGCTGCCCAGCCGGATCGATCCCGATGCCCCGAAGACCGATGATCAGAACAGCGACGACTCGGCTGATGCCGAAGGCGAGGGCATCGCAAGGCCGATGCGGCCACCATCTGCGCTGCATCCGGACCGCTTTACCCCGAATACAACTCCAGCAGCGGCCAGCCTGACACCGGGCGCGCGCCTGGCGCCGCAATCGGAAGGTTCGGGCACTACGAAGGCTGGCGTGGCGAAACCACATGCTGCTGTGTCGACGAGCAGCAGCAGTGATAGCGGCGATAACGGTGACGCGACCGAGACAGCGGCCGCGGCGGCGAAGAAGAAAGGACCGGAGCTGGTTCCGGATGATGGCAGCCGTCCTCCGTCGACGATGGCGGTGCATCCAACCGGACCCTCGGCGACGGCGTCCTCTCATGCCGAGACAACCGCAACCGCGCCGGTTCATGCGCCCATGGCGATTCTGCCGGCAACCTCGTCTCATGGCACGGCGACTGCGACCGGCGGGACGGCTTCATCCACGACTCAGCCGCATGCCACGCCAACTGCGGGCGGTGGAACTGCTTCCGCGAGCAAGCCGGTGGCTGGCAGTTCGTCTACGCCGGGGGGAGCAACAACCCGTGCGGCGACGACGGCCGGAAACGGAATCACGTCACCGTCTGGCGCTGGCACCACTGCTGTTCGCGCTGCGAATCCTCGACCCGCAACGGTGAGCGGCGAGAACGGCACGACTTCCGAGGTGAAGACGAAGGTGATTGTCGACGGACCGCTGCCCGCGGGGGCGAAGAAGACCACGCCGCCTGCGTCGACAGGAACTCCTTCGCCGCAAACGCAACATGCTCCGGCCGCGCCGACAGCTCAGAAAAAAGGCCCGGAGCTGGTTCCGGATGATGGCAGCCGCCCTCCGCCGACGATGCAGCAGAAGCCGAAGCCCCAGCCGCAGCAGACGACTCCTGCGCAACCGCAGCCTCAGGGAGGCCGCTAAGGAATGAGCAGGCTTGTTGCCGCGTCGCGGCGCGATATTGAGGCCCAGCCCTATCCGCTGATCGTATTTATTCTGGTGCCAGTGTTGGCGCTGGGATTGCAGTCGTTTGTCGCGCTGCATTTTGAGCGCTTCGACATTCTGGACCTGCCGCTGCTGGTGACGATTTATTTTGCGATTACGAGGCGCGATCCAATCGCTGGCACCATCACCGGCTGCGTCATTGGCATTGCCCAGGACGCGCTTACCCGCCAGCCGCTCGGAATTTTCGGTATCTGCAAGTCGATTATCGGCTACCTGGCGGCGTCGCTGGGGGTGCGGATCGATACGGAGAACCACGGTACGCGGGCGCTGCTGACCTTCGGCTTCGTCTTTCTGCACAGCGGAATGTACTGGCTGCTGGTGCGGCGGTTGCTGGCCCAGCCGTATGCGTGGAGCTGGATTCACGAGCTGATTCGCGCGTTGATCAATACGGTTGTAGGCGTGATTCTGTTTGCGCTGCTCGATCTGGCGAAGCGCAAGGAATATTAGTGACCGGGGCGGTCTTTGTGGCGACGGCGGGCGGACTTGGCTGTCAGATTGATTCGATGAAGCGAAATGGTAACAGGCCGGAGACGGCGCAAGCCCGTGATTTGAGGGTATTCTAGGGGCAGTAGTCATCATGCTTAATCGGGAAGAAAAGCTGCCAGGCATCAAGCTGACCGTCATTCAGTATGTGATTGTCGGCATTCTGCTGGTGCTGGTTTTTGGCTTGTGGCGGCTGCAGGTGGTGGGCGCGGAGAACTACCACGCGCTGGCCGAGGCCAACCGCATCCGCAAGGTCCCGATCCTTGCTCCGCGTGGCAAGCTCTTTGACCGCGAAGGTCGTCTGCTCGTTGATAACTATCCGTCTGTTTCGTGCTTCCTGGTTCGCGAGCAGGGGCATGACTACATGGCTGACCTGCCGGTCATTGCGCGCGGGCTGAACATGACGGTCGAACAGATCGAAGCGATACTGAGGAAGTACCGCACGGCGCCGAAGTATCAGCCGCTGCCGCTGAAGCAGGACATAACGCCGGATGAGCAGGAGTTCCTGGATGCGCATCGCGATGAGTTTCCTGAACTTGAGACGGTCGAAGAACAGCGGAGACTTTATCCCAAGGATGGATTCGCAGCGCATGTGATCGGCTACGTGGGCGAGGTCAGCGAGGACATGCTGAATAACGACCCGAAATATGCCTACTATGAGCCGGGTGATGTGGTGGGACGATCGGGCATTGAACAGTCCTATGATTCGATTTTGCGGGGCCAGGACGGCTCGCAGGATGTCATCGTTGACAGCCACGGCAGGGAAGTGGGCAAGCTGGGTACGGAGCACGCGGTTCCGGGCAAGAGCCTGAAGCTGACGATTGATATCGATGTCCAGCGCGCCGCGGAGAATGCCCTGGGAGACCGTAACGGCGCGATTATTGCGATGGACCCACACACCGGCGAAGTTCTGGCGATGGTGAGCCGGCCCATCTTCGACCCGAATGATTTCGCGGTTCGCATCGGGCGCGGCGAGTGGAACAAGCTGATTACTGACCCGGAGCATCCGCTGTTGAACAAGGCCATTCAGGCGCAGCTGGCGCCGGGTTCGACCTTCAAGATCATCATGTCGCTGGCTGGCCTGGAAGAAGGCGTTGCCCAGGATATGAAGGTGCATTGCTCGGGCGGCGTCAGTTTGTTCGGAACGTACCAGAAGTGCTGGGTGCATGGCGGTCACGGGGAAGTCGATATTCACAAGGCTATCTATCAGTCCTGCGATGTCTTCTTTTACACGCTCGCGGCGAAGCTCGGGATTGAGAAGATTGCCAAGTGGGCCCATGCGCTCGGCCTCGGTCAGAGAACAGGAATCGACCTGCCGAACGAGGTTGCAGGTGTGATGCCATCGGCAGAGTGGAAGATGAAGACCTTTCACCAGAAGTGGTATGCGGGCGAAGTGACCTCCGTCGGCATCGGGCAGGGCGCTGTAACCGCGACTCCGGTGCAGATGGCTCGCGCTCTTTCAGGGATTGCTTCGGGCGGAATCATGAAGCGCCCGCATGTCGTTTTTCCGGATGAATTGCCGGCTGACTACAGGAAGGCAATGTACGATTCTTTTCCCGGTTCCGGCGACAAGGAAATACAGATCGATCCGGATAGCTGGGATACGATTACAGACGCGATGGCGCTGGTGCTGAGTCCGGCCGGTACTGACCCCAGCGCGCATCTTGAGGGCATCGATTTTGCGGGCAAGACGGGCAGCGCACAGACGATGAGCAATGCGCTGGCGGCGCGGCTGGGGCATGCGCATTCCATGAAGGACAATGCGTGGTTTGTTGGATTTACGCCGCGGCGCAATCCGGACATCGTGGTCTGCATTTTGTTTGAGGGCGGAGAGCACGGCAAGCTGGCTGGACGACTGGCCGCCCGCGTGATCGAGGCGTATGTGAATAAGCAGCGGCGCCTCGAAAACAACCTGATTGCCAAGGCTCCGGCGAAGGTGGATGTCGGTGCGATCTGGGATAATCCCAGCCAGCCAAAGATATTTGGCGGCAAGCAGATTGTGAAGCCGCAAGGTGATCAGGCGGAGATGTGGGGTGGTCATTTCTATCTGACCGTGCCTCCGGTGGCGGCTTCGGCTAGGGTGCCTTGAGGGAACCCCAGGTCCCCTTCGGCAGGCTCGGCTTCGCTCCGGTCGGGATGACAATTCATTCAAGGTAACGATGACGTATGCGCCGCTTTCTTTCACTTCGCGATTTTGACTGGACCCTGCTGGGGTTCGTGTTGATCCTTTCCGTTATCAGCATTCTGGAGATCTACAGCGCCACGATGCATACGAAGTTCGTCGGCTTTCACAAGATGCAGGTGCTCTGGCTGATCGGCGGACTCGTCGCGATGTTCGTTTTTTCGGTGATCGACTACCACTTCCTGGTTGATTTTATTCATTGGATTTACGGCTTTTGCCTGGTTTCACTGGTGGCTGTGCTAGCCGTGGGAACCAAGGTGCTCGGTGCGCGGCGCTGGATCAAATTGCCAGGGGGCATCCATTTTCAGCCCTCGGAGTGGGTGAAACTGGTGCTCATTGTGGCCGTAGCGCGCTATTTTGTTGGCCTTTCGGGCCGGGAATTGACCTGGAAGGACATCTTCAAGGCGATGGCCATGGTGGGCGTGCCTATGCTGCTGGTGCTGAAGCAGCCCGACCTTGGTACAGCCTTGACTTACTCGCCGATTCTGATTGTCGGCCTGTTCCTGGGCGGAATCGACTGGAGGAAGGCGGGGATCATTCTGTTGGTCGGATTGCTGGCGGTTGGGGTGGTCTGGAAGAGCGGCAAAGTGTTGAAGCCCTACCAGAAAGCCCGGCTTACGAGCTTTATGAATCCGGACAACGATCCCCAGGGTACGGGCTACCAGATTCGCCAGTCGCTCATTGCTGTGGGCGATGGCGGGGTCTTCGGACGCGGGGCCACGAAGGGCACTCAAACGCAGGGCGACTTTCTGCCGATTCCGTATACGGACTTTATTTTTGCCGCGTTTTGCGAGGAGCACGGCTTTATCGGCGCGATGGTCGTCTTGCTGCTATACTTTTTGATATTGATGCGTTTGATTCAGAACGCTCAAACAGCCGCGGACCTGCCGGGTACGCTCATTGTGATGGGTGTGGTGGCCGTTTTGATTTTTCAGATCGCGGTCAACATCGGCATGGTGGTCGGGCTGATGCCAGTTACCGGAATTCCTTTACCGTTAATGAGTTACGGTGGATCTTCGGTGCTGTTCACGTTCCTGGCTCTGGGCATTGTGATGAACGTCCGGATGAACCGATTCGTGAACTGAAGGCGAAAAGTTTTGGTAAGGGTCTCGCCGGTGTGCGGGACTAGTTCAGGAAGTTTAACTATTTAGCCGGCCGTGGTGGGTCACCGGGCCGGTCAGGATCAGGAATGAGCGCGCTGAGACGGGTAACGACCCCGCCGAATAGATTGGTTGAAGCGGTCACAAACTCTTTGCGCCCAGATAGCCTCCCGAAAATATCCCATCCCTTTCATGGATCACCGCCCGGGGTCGGGCGACGCCTTGAATTCTTGCGGATACCGGCCATCTCTTTGTCATCTCTGGTCTCGTCCGGTTTTCCGGTTTGATCTGCCTCGTCCGTTGAGAGAGGCAGCATGTCGAAGGAAATATGCATTTCAAGCACGCCGCATGAGACGCGGCTTGCGATTTTAGAAGACGATCAGCTCGCAGAAATCTACTACGAGCGCGAAAACGAATACACCCTCGCGGGTTCCATTTACAAGGGCCGTGTTACACGCGTTTTGCCGGGTATGCAGTCGGCGTTTGTCGACCTTGGCCTCGAGCGGGACGCATTTCTCTACGTCACCGATTTTCTTGAAGAGCAGGAAGACTCGGCGGACTTCGAGCGTATTGGCGCCGCGCCGCAACAGCAGCAGCGCGAACCGCGCCGCGAGGCGCAGCCTGTTCACGAAGATGCGGAAGGCGCTGGGGAAGATCGTGCCTCAGGGCACGATTCCGATACTGGCTCAGGTGACCGTGCGCCTGAGGGCACGCGCCGCTGGCGTGGACGCCGTGGACGCCGCGGGCGCGATGGCCGTCCTCAACAACCGCGGGAGGGCGATGCGCACATCGAATCTCCGGAAGCGGTTGGGGAGAGCATCTCGGCTGATCAGGTTCCGCAGCCTGAGCATGGTGCTCCAGGCGGAATTCCGGTGTCGAGTTTTGCCGCGCCTGTGGCTGCTACCTCCATTCTGTTGCCAGGCGAGTCTTTGTCGAAGTACGGCGGCCAGCCTGCGACGACGGAGCCGAGGGCTGCTACCGCAGTAGCTCCGATGAAGGCGAATTTCACATCGAGGCCTTCCACTCTGATCGAAGGGCCGATCGACTGGGATGGCGGCATGCTGCTTCCTGGTGAGTCGCGTTCCCGCCGCCATCATCGCACCGAAGAGACTGGCGTGCCGGCTGGAGAAGCCGCCGCGATTGTGCCGTCTCTTCCCGCAGTGGGAGAAGCGGAGGCGCGCGAAGCGTTTCCGGAGGCGGTTGGCGCTGAGCACATTGCTGAAGACTCAGTGAACGATCAGGTCAAGGAACATGTCGAAGAGGTCCGCGAAGAGGTGCATGAGGCTGTCGCGATGGAGTCTGTCGAGACGGCGCACGAATTCGCTGCGCCGGAAGCGATTGCCGAGCTGGTGCCTCTGATTCACGAAGAGGAAGGGCATCCTGAGGCGGTCGAGGTCGTTGAGGAAGTCCACGAATATGAGCCGGAGCATGCCTCGGCATCGCACCGGGTGGATGCGGCGGCTCCAAGCGAATATCGTGTCTCGCTTAGTGTCGTGGATGCTGAAGAAGTGGAGCACACTGCGGCTGTTGAAGAGATGGCGCATGAGCCGGAGGCTTCACCGGAAAAGCAGGAAGGATCGACATTTGTAACTGGATTGGTTGCAGAAGAAGTGGTGCCTGAGCCCGCTTTCACGGTTGAGTATCACGAAGAGGAAGAAACACTCCAAACGGAGGAAGAGCATGCTGCGCCGCGTGCTCTTGAAATCGAGACAGAAGCTGAGAATGACCGCCGGTTTGCGCCGGGCGCCGGACTTCTGGAAGAAGAGGTCATTGACGAAGAGGAGTATGACTTCGAGCCGATACACGCCCATTCCGACGAGCATGACCTCGAGGACTTGGAAGAGCAGACGCTCGATCAGCAGATGAACGGAGCCGATCTCGGTGCGATGGTGCGCGACCTGCACATCAATCAGCGTTTGAACTTCGGGCCCGAAGGCGCGCTGGCGGAGCAGCACGCGGACGAGGAAGTTCGGGAATTTGGCGAGGAGATCGGCGAAGACGAGGAGGAACTGGACGAGGAAATTGGCGAGGAAGAAGTCTCCGCCGATGCGCACGCAGATACGGATCAGGCAGGCCAGACCGAAAGCCGCCGTCCGGACCAGCGTGAACGCCGCCGCGGGGGACGTGGCCGCTATGGCCGCCGTCGTCAGGGCGGTGGAGGGCCGCGACGCGCTACGGCACAGGTCACCGATCTGCCGGTCATTACCGAACTGTTGAAGCCGGGGCAGGAAATTCTCGTCCAGATTGCCAAGGAGCCGATTGCCAAGAAGGGCGCGCGTATTACCAGCCACATTGCGCTTCCCGGACGCTTTCTGGTCTTTATGCCCACGGTTAACCACGTTGGCGTGTCGCGCAAAATCTCTTCCGATGATGAGCGCCAGCGGTTGAAGCGGATTCTGATCAGCGAGAAGGGAGCAGCTTCCGGCGGCTTTATTGTTCGCACGGCAGCGGCTACTGCGACAGAGGACGAGCTTCGCGCAGACCTTCGCTTCCTGATCAGCTTGTGGAACGACATCAAGCAGCGCTCGGATGATGGCAAGGCTCCCGCGCTGATCTATCACGACCTCAACCTGGTGGAGCGCGTACTGCGCGATCAGGTGAGCGACAATTTCTCGACGATCTGGGTCGATAGCGAAACGGAATACGAGCGCGTGGTGCGCTTCCTGAACCGCTTCCAGCCTTCGCTGGTGCGGCGCGTGAAGCTCTATACCAAAGAGACGCCGCTCTTTGAGCAGTTCGGTATTCAGGACGAGATCACCAAAGCGCTGCGGTCGAAGGTCTGGCTCAAGTCGGGCGGATCCATCGTTATCAACCAGACAGAAGCTCTGGTCGCCATCGATATCAATACCGGAAAGTATGTTGGCAAGACAGCGCGGCTGGAAGACACGATTGTCAAGACCAACCTCGACGCAATTCCGGAGATTGTCCGACAGATTCGCCTCCGCGATCTCGGCGGTATCATCGTCATCGACTTCATCGATATGGACGAGCGGAAGAACCGGCACAGAGTTTTGCAGGCTCTGGAGGAAGCGCTCAAGGCCGACCGTGCGCCGTCGAAGGTGCTGCAGTTTAACGATTTCGGTTTAGTGGCGATTACGCGCAAGCGGGTGAAGCAATCTCTGGAGCGGACGCTGAGCGTGCCTTGCGAAATCTGCCAGGGTACGGGCATGGTGAAGAGTCCGATGACGGTGTGCAACGAAATCTACGTCGAGATGCGAAAGATGCAGAAGCATCTGGAGCGCAACGATGTGTTGTTGCGTGTGCATCCTGAAGTGGTGAAGACGCTGAAGGCAAACAATGCGCGGTGGCTGAATGAAATAGAAGAGATGATCGGCAAGACGATCATCGTCAAGAGCGATCCGGCGTTGCATCCGGAGCAGTTCGATATTCACTAAAGAGAATCAAAACAGAGCGCCTGCTTTCGTAAGGAGCAGGCGCATTTTTCTGCCAAATGCATCATCTTGGCGCGTCAAACGCATCTGAATGGGGTTACAGGTAACAAAGGGGTAAACCCCACGAAACCCCAAACTTCGCTTTGTTGAGGGATTATGGTCGTTTGTTGCAGTCCTTCACGCAGATTATTGCGTTCTTTCGCCATTGCCGTAACTGCCTTTGCTGTGGCGTCGCTTCCCATCATTGCTAAGGCCCAGGATGACACGCACGGGGCTGTCAGCTCATCGGATGACAACAAATCGTTTCTGAATGACGAAGATATCGACGGCGCTTCGCTCGCAGCCGATCCGGGGCCATCGCCCTCCCCGCAGTACGGGCAAACCGGCTCCAGGTATCCCTCATACGAGAGCAAGTGGAGCAAGGTTGCCTTTGAAGGAGGCGGCGGGTTCAACGCGCCCGTGAGCAATGCGACTGCGTATTCAACGTATGGTTGGAATATCAATCTTGGTGCTGGCTGGAACTTTAACAAGTGGCTCGGAGCGCTGATTGAGTACCAGTTTATCGACGATAAGATTCCGGGCGCTACGCTTGCCGCAGTAGGCGCGCCGGGCGGCTATACGCGGGTGTGGTCATTCACGATCGATCCGATCGTCAACCTGCCCACCAAGGGTAGCTTTGGCGGCTATTTCACTGGTGGAGGCGGGTTTTACCGCAAGGTGGTGACCTTTACCACACCCGTGCCAGTGCTGTATTGCGACTATTTCGGCTTCTGTTTTATAGGCACTGAAAACCAGGTGATCGGCCATTTCTCCAGCAACCAGGGTGGCATGAATATTGGCGGAGGACTCACCTGGAAGGCATTTGGGCCCGACAGCAAGGCCAAGCTGTTTGCGGAAGCACGCTATCTGTGGGTGGATTCGCCTTCGGCTTCGGCAACGCAGCAGGGTACAGGCACCTTCACTACGATCCCAGTCACCTTCGGTATCCGCTGGTGAGCGTGGCGTGGTGCGGTTGCGCGAAGAGGGCGGAAGTGAAGTCCGCCTCTTTGCTGTTCTGCACTTTCGGAGTTAGAAAAGACTCACGCCGACAGGATAGGATCGAGGCCCCGGCGTTGCCGCCAGGCGTGATATGTGCCATGCGCGAGGAAAAACTGCTGGCCATTGGCGAGTGTTTCGTCGCGGGTCGTACGGGCCACAAACAGAATATGGCTTCCTAACTTTTGCATTGCTTCAACCCGCATCTCACGAATGCGCGAAGCAAACTCGGGAATAGGAACGCCGATAGACTGCGGCGTGGTTGTGGCGAAGGGAAGCTCGCTCCAGTCGATCGATAGCTTTCTGTGATTTCCCCTCACCTTGAAGGCCGTGTCAGCTAACTCAATAGGAATGTTGCTTAATACGACCCTTTTTGCGCGCTCGACGAGCGGGGCGACACTGCGGCTGCTGTTAAGCCCGAAGGCGAAGTAGCCGTTTCCTATCGGCCCCATGATATTCATGGGAAACAGATTGCCGGTTTCTCCGTCCACAACACTGACAAGCACGACGGGCCGCGGGCAGGTGTAGAAGACGGCCATGGCGCGGTTTTCGCGGGCGGTGATAGGCACGTCCTTGTCGGCGGGTGAGCGCTTCCGAAGTGCATTTTTCAGATCACGCGCCCAGATATAGCGTCGTGGCAGGCAGTAATTTCGGTGAGATGCAAGCTCGAAAAGACACAATTCCTGCGCGCCTACGCTAAGGCTGGAAACGTATCGAAGATAAATTTCGCCCAGGAGCTGCTGACTGGTGTTTTCACAAAATCGCAACACGGATTGCTTGCTGCGTTTTGCCAGCTCGCTCTCGTCTCGATCGAATCCAATGCAGATGGTAAGAGGAGCGGCACAGGCCATCAGATGGTTCTGAGTTACGTTGCGTCGCTCGCCTAGCCCATCGAGCCAGACAGTCACGTCCGATTGCGGGTCCTGGAGTCCCATCGTGAATCTTTCCCCAATATCCCACGGTCCGTAGAGCTGCCGCTTTACGAACCTGCGAGCTGGACGAAGAATTTGCATCGCAGTCCTCCTACTGACTCGCCCGTTCAAATTCGAACAGAATGCAGCCGCCCCAGTTGCGAAGAATGGGAGCGCGGCTGATCATGCGATCGACCCGGCTCAGGCCCTTCATTACTGCAGGGAGGCGACTGGCCCAACCATCCATGTAGGAAGGAGGCACAGCGATTCCAATACCCTTCCATGAGCGAAGCTGGAAGTCCGGCGCAAAGAGTTCGACGATCTGCTTTCGTGAATATAACTGCACTTCTATTTCACCCTTTGCTGATGGAATGCTGCCGCGATGAAGCTTACGGAACGCTTTCTTCGCGTTTCCATGCGCGAGGAACCACAGGATTTCCCATGGTGAGAAGCGGCCAAGCATACAGAGATAAGCGCGGGCACCGGGCCTGAGGCGACTCGCCAGTTCTCGTTTGACGAGCGACAAATCTTTAACGCAGTTCAAGCCGGAGAAATTTGAGAAAGCGCCATCGAACAAGCCTTCGGTCTGCAACTGGGCGAGTTGCTCGGTGGGCAGAACACGGAAATCAACGCGAGATGCGAATCCGCTATTTGCTGCCCGGTGTCGCGCCATTTCAACCATGCGCGAGGAAATATCGCAGGCCACGACAGAGACGCCTCTGCTGGCCAGATGAAGAGCGTCGATGCCCGTACCACAGTTGAGTTCCAGCACGCGCTGTCCGGACGAGAAGCCGGTATCGATCTCTTGCCATACGGCATCACGCCACAGTTTGCCGAGTAGCGTCTCGGTAAAGTCCTGTTCGTAGGTTTCAGCCGCGATGTTCCAATAGGTTTGCGGGAGCGAAGAAACAGGCACGCAGGTCAATCCTCTGCTTTCAAATGAGCCTTCCGGGCGCGAACAGTTTCGTGCAATCAACGTGCGTCTCTTTCACAGCTCTTGGTTCATTATCGCACCGCAAGTTTCAAAGGTCGGCTGTGGTTGTAGTGTCGTCGTAAGCAGCGATGGGCTCGTCAACATCCCTTGGCGTCATCAATTGGCGGATGAACGCGTCTACCAGTGAAGGCCTATCTGATGCAGGCGCAGAAGTCCTCCGCACAGGACAGCCAGCGGCGGAATGATTGTGAGAACCAGCAGATAGTAAATCGGTTGTTTGCCTTTCATCTGCAGTGCAGACAACGCACTGATAAGTAGAACACCAAGAGCAAGCATGAGCGCGTGAACCAGGGGATTGCCTTGCGCATAGCGGGCCGTCACGTAGCCACCCAAGGCTGAGCAGACGAGGCCGATACCGACATTCGCTGCCATGACGAAAGGGTCAGGTGGCGCGTCGTCACGCGTCAGGTTGGGAGCGACACGCTTGAAGAGTGCCGTGGCGATTCCCATCAATCCAACGATGGTAATGAAGCCTGCGAGAATCGCCAGGAACGAATGCGCAATCTGCATGGTTACTTGCGCATGGCCTTCTCGACGGCGTCCGCATCTTTCGGGATAGCTTCGGTCAGATCAACCAGCTTGCCATCCGGATCGGCGTAGAAAACATCTTCGATACGCACGCCGATTTTTTCTTCCGGTATATAGATACCCGGCTCGATGGTGAAGACCATGCCCTTCTTGATGGGCTGGGAGTAGTCATAGGGGTCGTGCACGTTGATACCGACCGAGTGGCCTATGCCGTGGATGAAGTACTTGCCCAGCGGCTCGCCGTGCAGGTCTTTGCCATGAGCGTTCATATAGTTGAAGGCGATGGTGTCGAGCGAGTCGGCGTATTTGTGCTGTGGGTCGTTGAGGTGAGATTTGCCTGAGACAAAGCCTTCCATGGCAGCTCTCTGCGCTCCGAGCACGATGTCGTAAATTTCACGCTGGCGCGCGGTGAAGTGTCCGCTGACGGGAACCGTGCGCGTGATGTCTGACGCGTACATGGAGTATTCACCTGCAGCGTCAACGACGACTACATCGCCCGCCTGCATAGTCTGGCTGTTTTCGGAGTAATGCAGCTCGGTTGACTTCTCGCCGGAGCCAACAATCGGCGCGTAGGACGGGCGCTCGCAGCCGTTCTCCATCAGCTTTTCAAGGATGATGCCAGCGACGGTGCGCTCTTTTTGGCCAGGATACACGGACTTCATCATGGCGAATTGCGCCTGTACAGAGGCGTCGGATGCCTTGTGCAGCAGAGCGAGTTCACCTGCGTCCTTGGTCTCGCGAAGTTGATGGACGGGAGTGCGTACATCAGCGAATGGAGGCGCGCTGTCTATGCCGAGCGTTGTCGCCGTCCACTGCATAAGCGCTTTCGCCTGCTCGGTGTCAGGTTCAGACCAGATACTACGCATGATGAAGCGGTTCTCGGCTGCGAGCTGATTGAGCGTCGTCGCGAGATCGCTCATCGACTTTACTTCATCAACGCCGGCGACTTGCGGCGCGTTGGGCGTGGCCGCATCCAGCTTGACCCCGGTGTAAAGCTCCAAGCGCAGGTTGCGCGTGGGCAGGAACATGACTTCGCGGTATGCGCGGGCCGGGTGTGTGCCCTGTTCCGGCTGCGGAGCTTCAATGAGCAACGCTGCGCCGGGCTCGTTCCATCCGGTGAGGTAGTAGAAGTCTTCGTCCTGGCGATAGGGCATGAAGTCAAGGAGCGGCTCCGGCGCTGCGAACAAAATAGCGATGCCCCCGTTGAGCTTGTTTGCAAGAGCAACGCGGCGGGCATGGTAATCGGCGGTTGATTGGCGGTCGAGGGCGTGCAGAGAGGCACAGGCGAACAAAAGCGCAATGACAGGCAGTGCGCGACAGTAGGATCTCATAGCAACGAGTGTACTATCGCGAAGTTTTGCAGAAAGAGTCTTTCAGGGTCGTCGATGCGAAGTTAGTGGCAGCGTTTATACGCCCACGGGGAATGGCTTCGGCGATGATTCTTCGAGATTCGCGCCGGTGCGCCAGCGTTCGAAGCGGCCCTGCAAGAGTGAGAGCAATCCCGTGTACCAATAGCCCACGACGAACAGAAGCAGAAAGGGCACCGTGAAGTAGTTCTCGTTGCTGATGGCGTACCAGATCGTGAGCGCGAAGTAGCAGCCGATGAGAAGCTCGATCCACGGGACGATGCCGAGGCGCTTGCGGTACTTTGATGCCTTGGATCTTTCGCCGCGCTTCTCCACGCGATACTTTGGCGTGCGTTTGAAGGAGCTCTTGATGCCGAGCAGCGCTTCGAGGACGGCTCTGGTATTCGTGATGGTCAGGCCGATGCCGAGCGACATCAGGAATGGCAGGTAGAGGAAGGTGCGGAGCCACTTGCGCGGATACAACTCTTTTTGCGAGACCAGATAGAACGACGAGATCGAGAAGGTCGATGCCATGAAGAGCGGGAGGTCGATCAGCAACATCTGGAACCATCCCTGATAGAAACGGATGACCATGGCGGGCATCAACAATGTCGAAAGCACGACCATGAGCGGATAGCTGATATTAGCCGTCAGGTGATACCAGGCTTCCAGCTTGGTGTGAAAGGGTACGTCGCTCTCGAAGACCTTCGGCAGGATTTTTTTTGATGTCTGGATCAGGCCTTTGGCCCAGCGCGCCTGCTGTGTTTTGAAGGCCGTCATCTCGATGGGCACTTCTGCCGGGCATTCGACATCCTGCAGGTATTTGAAGCGCCAGCCCTTCAGTTGTGCGCGGTAGCTGAGGTCGGTATCCTCGGTTAATGTGTCGTGCTGCCAGCCGCCGGCTTCGCCGATGGTGCACGTGCGCCACATGCCGGCGGTGCCGTTGAAGTTGAAGAAAACGTTGGCGCGAGAGCGGCCGCCGTGTTCGAGCACGAAATGGCCGTCGAGCAGGATCGCCTCAACTTGTGTGAGGAAGCTGTAATCGCGGTTGAGGTGGGTCCAGCGCGTCTGCACCATGCCCACGTCGGGCTCGGCAAAGTGGTGGATGACCTGCATCAGCCATTCGCGCGGCGGGACGAAGTCAGCGTCGAAGATGGCGACGAACTCGCCGATTGCTGTTTTCAAGCCGTGGTCGAGGGCTCCGGCCTTAAATCCGTAGCGGTCTGTCCGGTGAATGTAGACGATGGGATGGCCCGCGGCCTGATACTGCTCGACGATGTTGCGGGCTACTTCTTTGGTCTCGTCGGTCGAGTCGTCGAGCACCTGGATTTCGAGAAGCTCGCGTGGGTATTCAAGGTTGCAGCAGGATTCGATGAGGCGGTCGATGACGAACTGCTCGTTGAAGATGGGCAGCTGCACCGTGACGCGTGGCAGTTGCTCGAAGTGCTGCGGTGGTTCTTTGGCGGCGTTCTTGCTGTGCTTGAAGTAGAGATAGACGAGCTGGTAGCGGTGCATTCCGTAGAACGCCAGGATGATCATCACCAGGAAGTAGGGAATCAGCAGCGCTGTGTCGAACCAGTTCCAGCGATAAAGGTGCTCAAAGGTGCGGTCGCCATAATGGGAGCGGAGATAGTGCGAAAGGCTGTGCTGGTTCGCTTGCGCCAGCAATGTGGGCGCAGAGGCGAAGATGGATTTCATAAAGGATGTCGACAGCAGGGCCTTGCCTCCACGCACCTAAAACGCTAATTGTATTTGATTTGGGTGGATATCGATGTGCAGACTGTGGCCCACTCAAATCATCCGCCATTGGGCTATCATTAGACCAACTTTCACCTAAGCTGATTGAGGGCCTATTGGAAGAGTCGAGACCCTGCACCTGCGGCGGTGGGAATGATAACTGTTACCACTGCTGGGGTACGGGAGTAATTCAACGCAAGTTGGAGCCTCCACCATTCAGACGACGCAAGAAGAAGTCCAAGCAGGTGGACGTTTCCCCACTGATTCGCAAATTTGGATCAGAGAAGGCCAAGCAGGCCGCGAAAGCCGATGTTTTGGCATACATGATCTCGTGCGACCTCTGCCACTATCGTGGATTACCTGACGAGGTCCGCCAGCACAAAAAAACCGATCATCCCGAACGTCAGGCTGCCTCAATCCCTAAATTGATTGACACTCACTCTTCGGAGCGACAGAGACGGCGGAATCCGGAATCGCGACACCATAAGGCCGACCCGCTTCCAGCGGAGCCTAGGACACGAAATCACGAGAATCCGTCCGGACAAATCTGGAGAGACGACAGATACCGAGCTGAGGCGATCGCACGCGGTCTCATCAAGCCAGCGAGCACCCCGAGGCCCACAAGTGTGAAGGTGGTATCTGGTGCTGAAGCCGAGCGCATGGCTAAACCAGCAACTGCTCCAATCAAGGCGCGGAAGAAATCAGTTCGTTGTCCACTCTGCCACAACACGATGGGGGCGACCAAATTTGCGAAGCACCTCAAGGAAAAGCACGGAGTGGATGGCTCACGATTTAAGTCTGCCGGCCGGAAGCCGGACTCAGGTAGGAGGGAAAGGAATTCAAGTCCTGTCACCGAGTCGTTCGACCATGCGAATGAGTTGCAGATCGTCGATGAACGAGAAGCACATCGGCATATGGGATTTGTCGTGAGAGAAAATGGTCGTTACGGCTCCCATCCGCTTCATGACCGATTCGATGATGAGTCAGAACCATGAACTGGTCTGGAGTCGCCCACTTAGCGATTTAGTTCAGGAACATCGTGCGATACAGCGTGTCGCGCTGCACCGGCTTGAAGCCCGCGTCGCGAATGATGCGGCGAAGCTCTTCTTCTGTAGTGCAATTGGACGTTCCGGCAGCTCTTACTACATTTTCTTCGAGCATGACTGAGCCGACGTCGTTGCCGCCGAAGCGCAGGCCGAGTTGCAGGACTTTCAATCCCTGCGTGACCCAGCTGGATTGCACGTTCTCAATGTTCGAGAGGTAGAGGCGCGAGATGGCTAGGACTTTGAGGTATTCGACGGAGGTAGCCTCGTCCCATCCGCGACCTCCGAGCGCCGTGTTATGCGGCTGGAAGCTCCAGGGAATAAATGCGGTGAAGCCGCCGGTTTCTTCCTGCAGACGGCGTACCTGTTCGAAGTGATTGACGCGCTGCTCGAAGGTTTCGCCGACGCCGAACATCATGGTTGCGGTGGTGCGCATGCCGAGCTGGTGGGCGGTGCGGTGTACCAGGACCCAGTCGTCGGTCGAGCACTTGAGGCGCGCGATGCGGTGCCGTACTTCATCGTCGAGGATTTCCGCGCCGCCGCCGGGGATCGAATCGAGTCCGGCATCGCGCAGGCGCATGATGGTATCGCGCACGCTCAGGTTGCTGTATTCGGCGATGGCGAGAATCTCGGAAGCAGAGAAGCAGTGCATCCACACCTGTGGGAAACGCTGCTTGATGCCCTTGAGCAGGCGCTCGAACCATTCGATTTTGAGATCGGGATGAAGACCGCCCTGCATCAGCACGCCGGTCCCGCCCATCTCGACTGTTTCGGCGATCTTTTTGTAAATCGTCTCGAAGTCGAGGATGTAGCCCTCGGAGGCCATCTTGCCTTTGAGCGGGCGATAGAAGGCGCAGAAGGTGCAGTATTCGGTACAGAAGTTGGTGTAGTTGATGTTGCGGTCGATGATGTAGGTCACTACGCCTTCGGGATGCAGCTTTCTGCGCATGGCGTCGGCTTCCATGCCGAGACCGATGAGGTCGTCGGAGTGGAAGTAATCGAGTGCTTGCTGGCGAGTGATCGACATACTTCGATTCTAGAGGGTCTTGGCCCAACCTTCCAGAGCCCGTCCTGGTGGAGGTCAATTTCTTGCATGGCGGCAGACAAACGGCACATCGCGGTATGATGCCCCTTGAGACTTGTTGTTTATACTGCCTTGTCCTGTAGGTTGCATCAGAGATTTCAGAGATTGTAAGTCAGGCCCCCGGTCCCGGATTACGTTTCGCAGATGTGAAATTTCTTCAGGAGCAAAGGTTCCGTATGCCGAATCTCACTCACCGCGCAGTGCGCCTGGCAGCACTTCCGCTGGTTGCGATGTTGATCTTCATCTCGTCCGGCAGGTTGTTTGCTGCAGACGACAAGCCGCAACCGGACGTAATCATTTTCACGAACGGCGATCAGCTCTCCGGAAAATTTGTGAACGCCATCGGCGATAGGGTGACCTTTCACAGCGACATCGTGGGCGACATCACTGTCGAGTGGAGCAAGATCAAGGAACTGCACACCGGCCAGAAAGTGGCGGTGATTGAAAAGAGCGTGCAGTTCACACATCACCAGGTTCCAGCCAGCGTCCCGGTCGGCACCATGTCGGTGGCCGACCAGCAGATCACCGTACAGTCGGCGACCAATGCTACGATCGCCCCCATTCCCATCAAGAATGCGCATTTTGTCATCGATGAGACGACCATGAACAAGCAGCTGCACGGCCACCCGGGATTTTTCCAGGGATGGAATGGAGCGGCTACAGCTGGGCTGACACTCGTGCAGGCCACGCAGAATCAATACTCTTTTAACGGAGCGGTTGCCTTTGCGCGGGTTGTGCCAACCGTGAGCTGGCTCGATCCACGGAACCGCACGACGATCGACTATTTGCAGTCATATGGAAAGATCACGGATCCTTCGTACACGGATGCGAATGGCAACTTTGTTCCGTCCAGCTTTTCGAAGAGCTCGATCTTCCATGCCGATGCGGAACGCGATGAGTATGTTTCGCCGCGCTTCTACCTCCTTGGCCAAGTGGCTTTTGATCACAACTACAGCCAGAGCCTCGACCTGCAGCAAATCTATGGCGGCGGAATCGGTTACACCGTCATCAAGACAGACAAGCAGGAACTCGATGTGAAGGCGACCGTGCAATACGAGCGCCAGAGCTTCTTCAATACGGTAACGAACGAGAATCAGGACCTGATAGGTTCCACGTTCGGCGGGTATTACACACTCCACCTGCCCAAGAGCATCATCTTTACGCAACAGGTGCTCTATATTCCGGCGTGGAACAACACGCGCGCCTATTCGGTGGCGGAGACGGACGCACTCACCTTCCCGGCGTACAAGAACTTCGGCTTCACGCTGGGCACTCTGGATACCTATCTGAACAATGTGCCGTTTACCTATCCGCCAACAAAGCGCAATTCGTTTCAATTCACGGCTGGAGTCACTTACACAATCAAGTCGACCTACTAGAACCGAGAACCGGGCGTGACTGCACCACGCCCCATTATTTTGTTTCTGTGACAGACGGAAGCGTTTGTCCTGGCGGATTGAAATTCAAGGGCTGTTTCAGCAGATCGAGCACGTTGGCAGGGAGTGGCTTGTCGGCACTGGCCAGCAGAATCGATACCTGCCATATTTGCGTATCGTTCAGCACGTGCTCAAACGACGGCATGCCCGTCAATCGGATGCCGTTCTTGACTTTCCAGAAGGTTTCTCCCGGGGGATCGTCGCTGACGCCGACAACGCCGGCTCCATGTGGCTGCCAGAGCGACGGCGCTTCGGGATACATGTGCTCGGCAAAGGTTGAAGGGCGTCCATAAAGCCCGTGGCATGCGGCGCAATTCTCACGATAGATATGCGCACCGATGAGGAGGTTGGTCTCGCTTGGCGAAATGGGCGCTTTCGCCGGCATTTCGCTGTGAATACGAGCACCGAGCGGGCCGTGGACGATCTGACGCTCCATTGGAAAAGCCTGATCCGCCACAGCGACCGGTAAGTATCCCCATCGGAAATACAGCAGCCCGGCCACCGGCACGATGAGCAGCCCCAGAATCAGCCCTAGTAAGAATTTCATGCGGGTTTTGTCCTCAACAGTGAAATAAATGCTTGCCCAAGGGCTGCCACGTTGGATGCAGCCAGCATAGCTAGGAAAGCAGGCAGGCAGGGAGTAGTGCAAGTGCTTTCGTCGCGAGGGGGGCATCATTTCGCGATGCCGGGAAAACCGGCTTCCGAAAATGCTCATGATGGAGTCAATTAGGCACTGGTGCAATAGAATAAAAAGAGCTTTGGCCTTAGAGACCCGTTCCAGTCTTTTGCAGGAACTTTGACAGTCTCAATTTTTGTTTCGCCCGGCAGTGGAGGCATTCAGGTTCATGTTTCGTTCCAACCGTTTTTCCCCGGTTCTGGCAATCACAATTTTTTCTTTCGCAGTGCTTCAGACGCGAGCGCAGCAAACCGCATCTCAACCGCAATCGACTGAGCAGACGCAGGCGGGAAAGCCGCAGTCTTCGCCTCAGGAACGCGCCCAGGTGCTGCGCCAGGCGCAGGAGAGGGTAAAAGCGCGCCGCAAGCTGCGTGATCAGCAGACGATTCAGGATACGTACACGCACAAATATGAGGGCTATTTCGGCGGCAACTACCTGCGTTTCCGACCGGGCAATTATCTGCAGCACATTAATGAGGCGGGCTGGCATGCCGGCGTTACGGATTACGCCTTCGGCAAGATTGGTATCACTGTCGATGGACGCGGATACTACGGGACGACATACACCGGACCGAATCAATATGGCGTTTATAAGCCGAGCATCAGCCAATACACATTCATGGGCGGACCAACCGTGCGCTTCTTTGAGGGTGTGCACTGGGGCTGGACGGCGCATGTGCTGGCCGGCGTCGGCCACGGCAACTTCGGCACTGGCACCGGCGGCCTGCCTCCGGAGCTGATTGGACTTTACAGCGACGGCAACTCATTTAACCTAAGCGCGGGCGCATCGGTGGACTACAACCTGAGCCCCACGCTGGCCCTGCGCCTGACGCCGGGCTACCTGATGACCCGATATGGCAGCTCGACGCAGAACAACCTGGGCTTTACGGCTGGTGTTGTATGGCGATGGGGTAGACAGTAGCTGGCTAAATACAGACAGGCCGCGCTCATGTGCGTGGCCTTTTTACTTTGGACCTAGGCAAGAATGGGAACGCCACCGAGGCGCGATTGAATCCGTGCCTGCCATTCTTGTGGTCCGGTCTGGTGAACCGAAGTGCCTTTTGAGTCTACGGCAACCGTTACGGGCATCTCTGCGACCTCAAACTCGTAGATTGCTTCCATACCCAGGTCTTCGAAGGCAACGACGCGGGACGCCTTAATCGCCTTCGAAACCAGATATGCCGCGCCGCCAACGGCCATCAGATACACAGCGCTGTTATCGCGGATCGCTTCAATTGCGATTGGTCCGCGTTCTGCCTTGCCCACCATGCCGAGCAGGCCGGTGGATTCCAGCATCTGCCGAGTGAACTTATCCATGCGCGTCGCCGTTGTGGGGCCTGCGGGGCCGACGACTTCGTCGCGCACCGGATTGACCGGACCGACATAGTAAATAAATCGATTTGTGAAGTCGACGGGCAGCGCCTCGTCGCGGTTGAGCATGTCCGTGATGCGCTTGTGTGCGGCGTCTCGTCCGGTGAGCAGCCTGCCGTTGAGAAGGAGCACTTCACCCGGCTTCCATGTTGCCACTTCCTCGCGCGTCACCGTGTCGAGATTCACGCGGCGAGCCGCCGAGGTGTCATAGGTGAGTTTTGGCCAGTCTTCGAGCGACGGCGGATCGAGCGCCACGGGCCCGGAGCCATTGAGCACAAAATGCGCATGCCGCGTGGCTGCGCAGTTGGGAATCATGGCGATGGGCAGATTCACTGCGTGCGTTGGGTAGTCGCGAATCTTTACATCGAGCACAGTCGTCAAGCCGCCGAGCCCCTGTGCTCCGATACCGAGGTCGTTGATCTTCCTGTACAGCTCAATCCGCAACTCTTCAATCCTGTTCCGCGGCCCGCGCTCGATCACATCCTGAATGTCGATCGGCTCCATCAGTGCTTCTTTCGCCAGCAGCATCGCCTTTTCAGCGGTTCCGCCAATGCCAATGCCGAGCATACCCGGAGGACACCATCCGGCACCCATCGTGGGAACGGTTTTCAGCACCCATTCAACGATTGAGTCGGACGGGTTGAGCATCACGAACTTGGACTTGGCTTCGGAACCACCGCCCTTCGCCGCAACGATGACTTCAACTTCTCCACCTTTGACCAGCTGCACATTTACGACTGCCGGCGTATTGTCGCGAGTGTTTTTGCGGGCTCCTGCCGGATCCGACAGAATCGAGGCGCGCAGCACATTGTCAGGATTCAAATAGGCGCGGCGCACGCCTTCGTTCACCATCTCTTCGGCTGTGAGCTCGGCATCCCACCGCACATCCATGCCGACCTTCAGGAAAACAGTCACGATGCCCGTGTCCTGGCAGAGAGGACGATGACCCTCCGCGCACATGCGCGAGTTGATCAGGATCTGCGCCATGGCATCTTTGGCGGCTGGCGATTCTTCGCGCTCGTACGCCTTCGCGAGATTAGTGATGAAATCCACCGGATGGTAATAGCTGATGTACTGGAGCGCGTCCGCTACGCTCTGAATCAGGTCTTCCTGCTTGATGGTCGCCATGAAACTTGAGAATCCTCTGCTGTTTCCAGAATAAATGAATCGTGTCTCAGGCCATTCGTATTGGAAGCTTAACGGTCTATAAGCTGAAAATGAATTCTTCAATCCGTTTGATCGTCTAATCTAGAAATATGGACGGCAACACGCACTCTCCCGAAATCTTTGACGTCCTCGTGATCGGCGCAGGGCCCACCGGCATGGCCTGTGCGATCGAGGCGCAGCGCGCAGGGCTGCGCAGCGTTCTGGTGGACAAGGGCTGCCTCTGCAATTCGCTCTTCCACTATCCCTCGCACATGACGTTTTTCACCACGCCGGAGTTGCTGGAGATTGGCGATATGCCTTTCCCGAGCGTAAACCAGAAGCCAACCCGCAATGAGGCGCTTGAGTATTACCGCAAGGTTGCCGAGCACTATCGACTCGACGTTCGCCCGTACCAGCAGGTCGATTCGATATCAGGTGCTGATGGCGATTTTCGCATCCACGTTACCGATCGTTTTGGGCGCAAACTCGCGCACTATGCGCGCAAGCTGGTTCTGGCGACCGGTTACTACGATCTGCCGAACTATCTCGGCATCCCTGGCGAAGATCTGCCGAAAGTACATCACTATTACGACGACCCTCATCCTTACTACGATCTCGATGTCCTCGTGATCGGGGGCAAGAATTCTGCCGCGATCGCTGCGCTGGACCTCTGGCGGCACGGCGCACGCGTGACGCTGGTGCACCGCGGCCCTCGAATGCACAAGCATGTGAAGTATTGGATTTTTCCCGATATTGAAAATCGCATCAAGAATCACGAAATTACCGCGCATTTTGAAAGCAACGTTGAAGAGATTCGCGAAGACTCTGTCAGCTTGAAGACGCCGGAACGTTCGGTGACGATCAAGAATGATTTCGTCTTCGCAATGACCGGGTATCACCCGGATTTCGATTTCCTGACAGCGCTCGGGGTCGAACTCCTGGGCGACGATCGTTGCCCCGCTTGCGATCCGAAGACTCTGGAAAGCAATGTGCCCGGGATTTATCTCGCGGGCGTAATTATTGCCGGCGAGAGAACCAATGAGATCTTTATTGAGAACGGCCGTTTTCATGGTCGTCAAATCGCATCCGACCTTAAGGAGAAGCTCTCGGCTGCCCTGAGAGCGTAATCTGAATAGCAGCTATCCTGTCCGACGGGTGAGCCATGTGCAAAAGCGCGGACGGGCGGTTTTTCTGTGGGACTATGGCGTCACTTCGGCCTCGAACAATCCGCGGTCAGTTGATTGCAAGCCTTGTGCTGTTTGAGCTGC
>Ga0207057_1019_pt1 | contig 47165 bp, 48 predicted proteins | sample Alteio_BWMinCont_33_FD_153265 | JGI IMG/M metagenome (GOLD analysis project Ga0207057, IMG submission 153265) | Enriched cells from forest soil in Barre Woods Harvard Forest LTER site, Petersham, Massachusetts, United States -... | ecosystem: Environmental > Terrestrial > Soil > Temperate forest >... | reverse complement strand
TCAGGATCAGGAAAACGAGCACGATGGAGAGAACGAGGCCGATAGCGAAAGACTTGAACGAGTCGTGCATGTTATTGACCGAGCCGCGAATCGTCAGAATCGTTCCACGCGTGGGATGGGTGTCGTTTACGATCTGACTGACCTGCTTGCTGATGCTGTTGAGGTCTTCCGCCTTGGGCATCACGTAGACGTCGAACACGCGGCGAAGCTGGTAGTGATCTACCTCAGTCGGCGTATTGATGGCTTTGATCGAGGCGACCGTTTCGAGTGGGGTTGTATTCTTGCCGTCCGCGGATCGAAGCGGGATCTCCTTGAAGTCCTTCAGGGTTTGAACCTGCGTGTCAGGGTATTGGACGGTCAGCAGGTAATTGTTTCCGGTCTTCGGGCCGATCCAGTAGCTCGGATCGACCACGCCGTTCGACGTCATGGCGGTGATCACGTTATCGACAATGTTCTTGGGCGTCAGACCTTCGAGACTGGCCTGTTGACGGTTGATGTTGAGGGCGAGACCGGGGTAGTCGACGTCCTGCGGAATCAAGACATCGCTAACGCCATGCACTGCCCGTAAGCGCTGGGCAAGCTGCTGCGCTACGGCGTATCCACCGTCCATGTCGTTGCTGCTGACCTGGATGTCAAACGGTGCCGGCAGACCCTGATTGACGATCGAATCGACGAGACCGCCGGTCTGGAAGTAGGTTTGGATCTCGGGCAGGTCAGCCGCCAGCTTGGCCCGCACACGTTCCATGTAAACAAAACTGCTCAGGCTGTGATCTTCCTTCAAGCTGACCTGCACAAAAGCGGTATGCATGCCTGAGTTCGGCGTATAGATCGCCGACAGATCGGGCGTTACACCGATGTTTGAAACGATCATGTTCAGGTCTTTCGCTGCGACCACTTTCCGGACGTCGTCCTCGACATGGGCGATGTACTGGTCGGTGAGTTCAATCCGGGTGCCACTTGGCGCTTTCACGCTAATGACAAACTGACCCGGATCGGTGCGCGGAAAGTAGGCCTGACCTAGAAATGGAGACAAGGTAAAGCTGAGGATGACGAATGCAGAAAATGCGATGACCACCAAACCAGGTCTGCCTAAGCAGTAATGGATCGCGTTGTCATAGCGCCCTTGCAGCCAGCCGAACCCTTGATTGAAGCGATAGACAATCTTCGCGAAGATGTTCTTTCCCCCATGCCCTCCACGCATATGCTCCAGCACAGGGTCGTCTTTTTGGACGGCTTCGTGCTCGTTGCCGTGGCCGGTGTGCTTGATAAAGCGGGAACAGAAGAGCGGTACAACCGTCATCGCCACGAAGTAGGAGCAAAACAACGCGATGACTACCGCGAGGGCGAGCGCGGTAAACAGATACTTGCTCACGCCTGTGAGCAACGCCACGGGAAAGAATACGATGGCAGTGCTGCAGGTTGCCGCCAGAACGGCCAGCTGGACCTCTTTCCCGCCTTTCTCTGCCGCTTCGACGCTGTTTGAACCCATCTCGAAATGTCGAAAGATGTTTTCAAGCACGACGACTGAGTTGTCGATGAGCCGTGACAGCGCCAGCGCCATGCCGCCGAGCACCATCGTATTGATGGAATCTCCAAACGCATTCAGGATCAGAAAGGTTGCGATACAGGAGATCGGGATCGACAGCATCACCGCGACCGTCGCCCGGACATTCCCGAGAAAGAACAGAATCATCAGGCCTGTTAGACAAAGGCCGATGGCGCCCTCGCTGATGACGTTCTTGATGGCCGTCTTCACGAAGACCGATTGGTCGAAGACGACGCTCGTCTTCAGAGCCTCCGGGATGTCGAGCAAATGGGCTGTGGCCTTGCGGACGCCATTGACGATGGTGATCGTATTGGAATCGCCGCCCTGTTTGAGGATCGGGATATAGACAGAATGCTGACCGTCTACGCGGACGATGTTGGTCTGCAACTGGCCTCCGTCCACGGCATGTCCTATGTCTCCGACGAGGATCGAGGAATTTCCTACAGTGCGCAGCGGAATGCCGTTGACATCGTTTGGCGTAGGCACCTGGCTGTTTGCGTAAATGTTGTAGTCTTTGGGTCCGATGCGGACGTCGCCGGCCGGCAGAATGAGGTTCGAATCGTTGATGGCATGTACCACATCGGTCACGCTCATCTGCGACGCTTGCAGTTTGAGAGGATCGACATAGACCATGATCTGCCGATAGGTTCCGCCATACGGCTGCGGGACAGACGCGCCCGGTACGTTTGCGACCTGGTTGCGCACGCTGAACTGCGCCAGGTCCTTCAACTGGGTTTGGTTCATTCCGGCGCCCTTGAGAGTGATGAGGCACACCGGAAGATTCGCCGCGTCGAAGCTCAGCACGACCGGCGGCAGCGTTCCAGGCGGCAACCGCCGCAGGTTGGCCAATGCAAGGTTCGAGATGCTGCTCACCGCCGCGTTGGGATCCGTGCCGGGATGAAAGTAAATCTTGATCAGGCTGACACCGGCCAACGACCGTGATTCGATGTGATCGATGTTGCTTCCCAGGGTGAAGAACCTCTCATCACTGTCCGTGATGTCGGACTCGATTTGTTGCGGCGGCATGCCCGCGTAGAACGTTGCAACGACAACGACCGGAATCTTGACCGGGGGAAAGAGATCGACAGGCATCCCGACAATAGCTGCCACGCCAACGACCACTACAATCAGGCACGCCATCAGAATGAAAAATGGATATCGAATCGCAAACGACGACATGGCTACTTGTCTCCCTTATGTGTCTGCTGGTGGTAGGTAACGAGATCGGGTGAGGCGTCCTGCGGCGTAACCATCTCGCCGGGTTGCAACGTTGACAATTCCCCAATGATGACTCGGTCTCCGTCGCTAAGACCTCCTGTAATCTCCTGCTCATTTGCGGCAGCTATGCCGAGCACAACGGACCTTCGCAGAACACGGTTACTGCTATCGACCAGCATCACGGACGGTTCATCGCCCTGGATGATGGCGGACGCGGGTACGATCAGAGCGCCAGTCTTTTGCTGCAAGGCGAAGGTAACGTCGGCGTACATCCCCGGTGTGAGTGTCAGATCGGGATTCGGGACATCGACCTCGGCAAGCATGGTCCGGGTTGCATTCGAAACATCCCGGCTGAAGCGAATCACCGAACCTGGAAACTGTTGCCCCGTCGCCTGGACATGAATCGTTACCATCGATCCGACATGCACCAGCGGCACGTCCTGCTCCGGGATGGGCATGCGCAGCCGGAGCACATCGCTTTGCGCGAGGCGAACGACGGCCTGAGCGTCATTTTCCGACGTTCCTGCCGGGATGAGAGAGCCTGTATCGGCGTAGCGCATGGTCACTTCGCCACTAAAGGGCGCGGTGATCGTTGCGTAATGGACGAGACTGCTCACACGCAGGTTGTTGGCGCGCGATACGCCGAGCTGCCCCTGCGCGGCGGCTACCGCAGACTTCGCTGCGTCCACTTGTGCCGCGGCCGAGCGGTCACGCGCCAGGGCGTCGTCCACCTCCTGCGCCGCCACCAGCCCCGGCTGCTGATCGGAAGCTTGTTTCAGGCGAACATAGTTTGCATGCGTAGCGGCGTAGTTCGCCTCCTCTCGTGCGACCTCGTTCTGCAGCCGCTCGACGTTCTGTTGCGTTTGGGTGATGCCGGCTTGTGCTCCCGCAACTTCGGCATCCAGCTCCGGCACCTCCAGCACAGCCAGCGTCTGGCCCTCGTGCACTCGGTCACCAATATCGACGTAGATATGCCGGATGTAACCCGAGACCTTGCCGTGCACATCGACATCCTGAAAGGGCTGGAAGACGCCGGCGACGGAAAGCTGATTCGCAATCGTGCCGACGTGCGCTGCAACCACGGCGGCGGTTGGCGGCGGTGGCGTCTCATCAGCAACTCTTTCATGTCGATGATGAGCGTGGAGAAAAATGAATACCAGAACGATCGCGATCAGCAGACAAGGCACGAGGATGCTTAAGCGCTTGGAGCGCATGGGATTCCTTTCCCCTAAACAGGGTGATTTTTTAAGAGGCGAGACCGGCCATTCCGCGGCTCCACCTGGTTGTCGTGGGGCGCACGAAGTCCGGGGCGCCCGATTTCTATCGGCGGCTGCCAATATCAACGAATCGAGTCTGCAGTTCTATGTAACGATGCCCATTCGAGTCATGTAGGCGTGCATATCCTGCTCGCTCCCTTGAAAGAGGAGCACGTAGGTCCTTCGTCCATCGGACCAGCGACTATCGCTGCCTGCTGTCTCGTGGAAGGATTTGATCGTATTGTCCGCGGTGAGTCGTGCATCGATAATCAGCAGGCTGGCACGTTGCTCGTTCTTCATCTTGAGCAGGACAGCTTTGTGGCTGGCGACCTTGAGTGAGCTTCCGGCGAGAAACTCTACTCTGCTCAGTTCGGGAGGCAGCCCCGCATTTCCCGACAGAGCGCCCGCGCTCCAGGCGAGAAGCTGCTTTTGATCGGTGCTGTTGATCTCCGCAGAGGGAGGGTGGGTGAGAAGAGTCGCTACCTGTTTGCTCAGGCGCGCTTCTTGGAGCCAGGGGCCTAGCCCGAGCGTGATGCCGAGGAGAAGAGACGCCGCAATGGGTAGTAGAAACCAATTCCTCCAGGTAGCCTTCCGAGGCGCTTTTTGGAGACGCTCATGGGCCAGACCCTCGAAGATTTTCGCCTCCAGCGAAGGGCTCTCTGGGACCTCTGAAAAAGCCTGACGAATCCTCTCATCGCTCGCGCTGAAGTGCGCGAACCACTGCGCGCATTCGGGGCAGGTTGCGATATGGTCAAGGAGTGGCTTGGAGTCGGGAACATCATCGCCAGGCCGCCACGCGTACATCTCCGATTTGTAAAGTTCGCAACTCATAGTGATGCCGCCTTCTTCATCAGAACTAATTTCGTGGGTGCTTTCATCAACTCATGCAGTTGTTGCCTTGCGCGGGCGAGTCTGGACATGACCGTTCCAATCGGCAGTTCTAGCGCTTCGGCAATCTCCCGGTAGGAGAGATCCTGGAAGTAGAACAGCACAACCGGAAGACGATGCCTTTCCTCGAGCTTGTCCAGAGACTGATGGAGGGCAAGAGCATCAGCGCTGAGAGTCGGCCGACTCTGCGGCTCATAGAGCATCTCGTCGAAGGAGACTTCCTTTCTCGATTTCGTTCGCCGCCGCATCTGGCTATGACAGTGTCTTAAGATGCCGACAAGCCATCCTTTTATAAGTTCCACATCGCGAAGACTCGAACGAGAACGATAGGCCTGCAGGAAAGCCTCCTGGGTCAATTCTTCCGCATCCGTCCGCGAGCCAGTCCACCAGTAGGCGATCCCGAAGAGGAGCCTCTGGTGCTGCCTTACCCAATCGTTGAACATCTGGTCAGTGATCTGCACCGTAAAACCTCTGCTCTGTCGTCAACAATAGAGTGCGTTCTACCTTCCGTTTTATTCCAAATACCCTTCACTTTTTCTCGCAAATATTCTTCTCAAGGCCTAAATCGATGATTTCACAGTGGGTTGAATCGCCTAAATCAGGAAACGAGTTAGACATCCCGAAGATTTCGTAAAGAAAAGCGGAAAGTTTCCGGGCCCTGAGGGAATTAAGCGGCTCTCACTCGACACTTCATTGACAGCAAAGAAGAGTCGTATGGAGATCGTCGCGGCACGTATAGAAGGAGCAACTCAATGAACCTCAAATGACGCTACCCGTTCTACTGGTTACTTTGACCGCGGCTGCGCAAATGCACTCTGTCATGGATCAGTTCATGCAAGTGATGGAAACGAGCATGACAAAGATGGATATGCGCGCCATCTTGTTGGCTAACGCCTCTGTCGCCACCTGCTTGCGCTTGCGTGCCACGGCCGGAAGTGCGCAGCCGATTGTCCGGTGCGGTTGGATCGGGCATCAAATGTAAACGGCCATGCCGCCTCTACAGCGCATAAGTGACACGTCGACTGATTCCTGAAGATCCTTTACGGTCTGCTCCTTGCGGTCGCGGATTCGGTCTCAGGGCTTCAAAAGTAACTCCCCAAAATGCACGGGAATAGCAAAATTTGATCCGCCAAAGCCGCGTACTATTGCAAAGTTGATTCCGATGACCTGGCCTTGATCGTTGAAGAGGGGACCACCCGAACCGCCTGAGGTCGTCTGGGCGTCGTAAACGATTCTGTCGGGCAGCACGTCGCCGATGTGCCCCTGTGTGACGACAGGCTTGATCAAATGATGGCGTGCGAGCTCCTCCAGCATCTGCTTCGGATCGCCCTTCGATGAAGCTTCGATCGCCTTGAGAGTAGCTGCGTCAGTCCGGTCCAGAATCGCGTCAACGCCGGTAGGATAGCCAAGCAGCACGACCGGACTGCCTCCGACAGCCGAATGATGACCTTCGGCCAGCGGGATATGCAGGATGCCCAGCCCTGAGATATTTCCCTTCACGACTGCGACATCTGCAGCGGAAGAGATCTCTTGGGTTGTGATCGGGATGCCATGGGTGATACCGGGGAAATATGCCGTCATCTCAATAATCTCCGGCTGGAGGCCCTGATCGAGCATCTCCTTCAGTTTGTCATTTTGCCACCACGGCACGGCTAGTGATGGTTAGTGAGGATTTGGCCGTCATCGGATACAAGAAAGCCGGTCCCAAAAACATCAAAGTGTACCTCCGGACCGTCTCCCGTAAGGCTCACTAACGGATTGTTTGCATTATCGGTCACAGGCTCGCCCGTGCTTGTGAGCGCCGCGTAGCGCATTTTCAGGCCGGTCTTGTGATCGCGGAATGCCAGCACAACATGGATGAGGCAGACGCTCGGCTCATAAGCGTCGATAATCGTATGTGCAACCTTCCCCTCGCTTTCGAGCTTCTGCAGGCGGCCTTCGACGGTCGCATAGCCTCGGCCATTTTCCGCGCGGCTGCGACGGTAGAAGGAGAGTGAGGCGAGGCCAACAATGATAAGCACAAGGACAATGGCTATAGTGCCGGCAAGAAACGTCCGCCGTTCCTCGTTGACCGCAGTCACCACCTGCTGATTGGTGTTCTCGTGCTCTTCCGTAAGGCGGAGCTGCTCAGACAGCTCGTCTGCGATCTGCTTGCTCCGCAATTGGGAGCGTATCCTCGAAAGCAGCTCCGCTGGATCGAGGGGCAGCGACAAGTCATCATCGGCCCCGAGATCCAGTCCCCGAGTCCGTTCCGCTGAACTCCCATGAACTAACATCACAACGCGTATATTGTGAGTGTGCCTGGAAACTTTGATTTCAGAAAGAAGGTCGCAACAATCCAGCTGCGGTGGATCTGCCCCAAGAATAACGATGTCGGGTTCGAATGCGAAAACGGCTTTCATTCCCTCATCGTAGTCAGTTGAAACCTCGTATCCTGCGTCTCCCAACACGGCGACGAGGTTTTCCCTCAGAGCGTCGTCAGGCTCCACGACTAACAATTTCCCAGTTTGGTCGTTCATAGTTTCCACTTCTCGGTGCTAGCCGAAGCCGCAGGTGAGGGGTGATTTCACGATGACGAGGCGACCGTTTCGAGTGGCGTTGTATTCTTGCCGTCCGCGGATAGGCCTGTAAGAAAGCTTGCTGAGTCAATTCTTCCGCTTCCGTCCGCGAGCCAGTCCACCAATAGGCGATCCCGAAGAGGAGCCTCTGGTGCTGCCTTACCCAATCGTTGAACATCTGGTCCGTGATCTGCACCGTAAACCCTTTTTGACTTCCTGCTCTGCCGTCACCAATAGAGTGGGTTCTGCCTTCCGTTTTATTCCAAATGCCCCTTTGCTTTTTCTCGCAAATATTCTTCTCAAGGCCTAAATCCATGATTTCACCTTGGGTTGACTCGCCAACTCCAAGAAACGAGTTAGAGACTCCGAAGGTTTCGTAAAGAAAAGCGAAAGTCTCCGGCGCTGAGGGAATAAAGCGGCTCCCACTTGGCACTTCATTGACAGCAAAGACGAGTCGAATGGAGATCGTCACGGCACGTATAGAAGGAGCAACTCAATAAAGCACAAATGAACGCTACCCATTCGACTGGTTACTTTGACGGCGGCCGCGTAAATGCTCTCTGCCATGGATCAGTTCGTGCAAGTGATGGAAACGAGCATGACAAAGAGGGATAAAGGCATGGCTGCCGTACCCATGACCAGAGACGTCGATCATGATTTCGCCACGCAGAAGAGATCATCGTCGACCAGCAATTCGAGATCGATGCAATGAACCTTTGGCTCAGCAAGAAACACTTACCCGTACGCTCACCTTTACCTACGAAAGAGAGACAAACGATGCGCTTCTTAGTGATTCCCGCACTCCTGACCGCTTGTGCGGTGTCCGGTCTTGCCCAAACCGCAGACCGCGTCTACACAGCCGACCAGACCTCGAATACGGTCTCGGTCGGCGATCCTGCGACACTCGCCTCCATTCATCTCGGCGATGATGTGCCGGCTGCTCTGAGTCCCCTGTTTCATAGCCAGTTTGTGGTCCATGTCCCCGGCTTCTCCTCCGCACAGGCACCCTTCGACCAGCCCGACATACCGATCAGCTCTCATGACCGCGTCTACACAGCTGATCAGTTCTCCAACACGGTCTCCGTGGTTGATCCATCTAGCAACACGACGCTCGGCGTCATCCGCCTGGGCAATCCCTCGCCGAATAATTTCAGCCCACTTTACAAAGGCCAGGTCCTGGTCCATGGCATGGGCTTCTCGCCGGACCACCGCACGATCGCTGTTGTTTCGATCGGGTCGAACTCAGTCGCATTCATCGACACCGCGACAAACGTGGTGAAGCACATCACCTACGTCGGCCGCGCTCCGCACGAGGCCTTCTTCACCCCTGACGGTAAGGAAGTCTGGGTCACGGTTCGCGGCGAGAACTATGTCGATGTCCTCGACGGCAAGACCTTCATGGAAAAGACCCGCATCATCACCCCTGCAGGCCCCGGTATGCAGATCTTCTCGCCGGATGGCAAGTACGGCTATGTTTGTTCTTCCTTCAACCCCGAGACGGACGTGGTCTCGGTGGCGACGCACAGCATCGTCGCTCGGGTCAAACAGGCGAGCCCGTTCTGCCCCAACATCGCGGCGACGCCGGATGGTACCCAGGTCTGGTTCACCCTGAAAGACACCGGCAAGACTGAGGTGTTCGACGCCAAGCCTCCCTTCACCGTCCTCAAGGTGCTCGACACCGGCTCGATCACCAACCACGTCAACACCGTCCACAACGCGAACGGCACTTTTGCCTATGTAACCATCGGTGGCCTGAACGAAGTGAAAGTGTTCCGGACCAGCGATTTCTCGCAAGTCGCGACAATTCCCGTCGGCGCGCTGCCGCACGGGATCTGGCCGTCTGGCGACGGCAGCCGCGTTTATGTCGGGCTCGAGAACGGTGACGGCGTCACTGCCATCGATACGCTTACCAACAAGGTGATCGCTACGGTTCCCATCGGCCAGGCGCCGCAAGCTCTCACCTATGTGCCCGATGCGGTGCCGTCGGGTCCCGGAACGCAGAACCTACAATCACTCGGCGTCGCGGGCCAGGTCGCACATCTTGCCCTCGCGGCTTCCGCTGCGGAGACGAGCAATGCGCCCACCAGCGTCTCTCTGTTCGATCAAGGCCTGATCCAGGTGCTAGAAGCCGCGGTGTCCGGATTGCAGCCGAAGCAGCCTTACGTGCTTGCCCTCGCCGAGAACCCGGATGGCACCGGCGTACTGCAGCCGCTGCAATCCTTCATGACGAACCCCGCTGGCGCGGCGATCGTCAATGCCATCGGTCCGATTCGGCAGCTCGTGGAGAACGATGTGAAACCACAGCGTCGCTATCTGGTGATCGTGCCAGCAAGCGGTACGGAGCTTGGCGCTCCGGTGCAAGTGCAGGTCTCATGACGAACGGCCGCCCGCCTGCGATTAACGGCTCCACGGCGCTTGGCGGGCGGCTCTCCACATCCATTCGAATCCGGCTAAATCATCAGGAACAAACGATTCAAGGAGGAATCATGAAAATGCAAATGAAAGGAATTGTTTTGATAGGGCTCACTCTTTTTCTGGCGAAGGCGTCGTTCGCTCAGCAAGTGAAGACGGACTACGATCGCGCCGCACATTTCAGTCAGTACAAAACCTACAGCTGGGAGAAAGTCCAGACACCAGATCCGTCAACCGCCCCCAGAACTCGATTTCTGGCTCGGTGAGTGAGTCGCGATTTATCACTCGCCGAGAGCCGGATTGTTGGACGGAGGGCCGTTATCAGAGCAAATAACAAGGTAAATGCTCTGGCTGCCTGTTAGCCGGGAAAGCGCTCTGAGCCTACCCACAGTTGAGCCAGATCTCTGAGGTTGTCTTTGTATGGGCGCGTTACCAAGTAGTTCTTCCCACCTTTTACGCGCAGCCTGTACTCTCCGGTCGGTAAAGGTTGGATCTCCTCCACGGCCGAAATATTCACGACGACCGAGCGGTGGATACGAATAAAACCGTAGGGCTTGAGCTTTTCCGCGATTGACGAGAGAGACTCGCGCAGCAAACAGGTATTGGGCCGGTGTTGCAACGAAACGTAATTGCCTTCGGCTTGTACTGCCACGATCTCAGCTAAATCCAGGAATAAGATTCTACCCTTTGCCTTGCACGCGATTCGTGGCGCCTGTCGTTTTGCTAGAGCCTCCAATTGCTGCAAGGCTCGGATGAGGTTGGCAGCATCAATTCGGGCTACCGGAAGCGATGGTGTATCTACAGGTCCGTAAAACCCATCATCTGCTGTCGATTCAAGAGTGTACTTCCGTTTGCTCTTGGTGGAGCAAATCGTATCGCCCGGCGGGCTAGCCGAAACCTCAGCATTAGCGCGAGCTTGTTGAACAAACATCTCACGTGCAATGGCCTTCAGGTCCTGAATCTCGCGGATGTTCATGATGGACCTCGTGTTGATCACTCGTTTCGACTTCGTGCTACCGAAGCGAGACTGACGAGTGCGTTGCTTCTACATGAAATGGTCCTACATAACCGGGGCGGGGATCCGTCTGCCCATCTGCCCACGGGAACGATAAACACGTCGATTGGTTGCGCGCCTTTGAATTGTGGATTCAGCATCACCGGTGATTTCGGCGGATCGGCACCCCCTTACAATTCCGCCTGGGCCATGTCGATCGCACCCTGATGGTGTGGCACCATCATCGCGACGAAATCGCGGTCGATAGTGCCGGTCGGCTTGATCGTCATGTCATTCATCATCTTCGTCATCGCGGCAGCGTTCTCTGCCAGGAAGGGCCGCTCGGTCTTGAGGGACGGGGGCACATTGTCCGCTGATACGGGTGAATGGCGTCAGTTCGGACGGTACGGAAAAGCTGATTTATTCGATCTCTGAAAATGATTTCCGCTAGGTCTTACCAAGACCATCTCAATCACGCGGACCGGAACGTTCTGTGAATTCGCCAGAAACCGTTCGCGCCATGCTAATCCCTTATGCAAGCATGGCTTGCATCTGCAGCTTCACCCTCTCAATGGGGATTGCGGATGCTCGCGTCGGCCTTTGTGGCTTTGCTCATTGTGCTCTTTGTGTGGGTTGCGCCTCGGTGGCAACAAGCAAGGCTGAACAGAGAAATGGCGATTCTCCTGAGTAAACCGCCGGCTCTTGAGATCAACAGCGCGGATCGGAAGCAACTCCTTGATTGGAGTGCAAGCCAGTTGGAGGGTCTCCCACGCTTCCCTCCGAGCTGGACAGAGTGGAATTTCGCGGAGCAGCGGCAATCAACGTGGCGGCTCATAAAGCCGTCCTTCTCAAAATGAAAAATGAAGACCTCGCGAGCCTTGTGATTGTTGACGCACCTCTGACACAGGACAATCGTTTCCACTCAATGCCCGAAGGCTCGGGCAGCGCAAGCCCCTGGTCCGATAGCAGGCGGATCTACCTTCTACTCTTCAACGGCACCGAGCAGGAATTGCACGCCTACATGACCAAGATGGGCATCACCGCCTAGGCCACAAAATATTTAGAACGAGGAATATTTCGCACCCTTCATGCCACCTATTAACTGAAAGGGTTAATAGGTGGCATGATGTCCAGGGTGAAACTTCTTCTGCTCCTCTCACTGGCGACTCTGTGCGCGTCGGCCTATGGCGCAAACCCAGGTCGTCCAGGGACTATCAACTACATCGAGGGCTCCGCTCTGGTCGCCGGAGCGCCGGTCACTCAGAAATCCGTAGGAACTCTCGCGCTCGATCCCGGCCAGGTTCTCTCAACCAAGCAGGGCCACGCCGAGGTTCTTCTCACTCCGGGGATTTACCTCCGTCTCTCGACGACGACAGCAGCGTACGCATGATTTCGCCCGACCTGACCTTCACCCAAGTCGCACTCGACAAGGGCCGCGCAACGGTCGAAGTCGATGAGATCCATCCCCAGAACAACGTCCAAATCATCGACAACGGCGTGAAGACGCAGCTGCTGAAGGACGGCCTCTACGAATTCAACGCCGACAACGAGACAGCCCGCGTCTTCAGCGGAAAAGCCGCTACGCGCGAAGCCAACAAGTGGGTCGATATCAAAGGCGAACACCAGCTCGCTCTCAACGATAACGCGGCGGAGAAGGCGCAGCACTTCGACAAGGACTCCGCCAAGGACGAGCTCTATAACTGGGGCAGCCTGCGATCCGAATACCTGTCGGAAGCCAACTCCGACCTCTCGGGGTACTACGCTTACGCCGGATACGCGCCCGGCTGGTATTGGGACCCGTGGTTCTCTGGTATTGGGACCCGTGGTTCTACGGATACACCTTCATAGGTCCGTACCCGTTCTATAGCCCGTTTGGATGGGGCTTCTATCCCTTCGGCTACTTTGGCTACTACGGCCGTGGCTACTATGGACGCCCCTACTACCACGGCGGCATCCATGAAGGCTTCCGCGGTGGCCAGCACTTCGCCGGTGGCGGCTTCCGCGGCGGAGGCTTCGCCGGCGGCGGCATGCACGGCGGTGGATTCGCGGGCGGGGGACACCGTTAATCAGCAGCCTTAACCATTCTCTGGGTGCCCCACGTCCGGATTCTCGGACGTGGGTTCACACCGGGATCGCATCTACTGCTGCACGGCGAAAAGCGCCAAGTTCTCCGCACCCGAAGCACTGTCAGTACGCCGCTGTAGATTTGGCAACAACTGAGCGTCGCCGCCGTGTGGTCGAAGTTTCGTTGATGCGAAGACGGTTTCTCGGCGCAAGTAAACCCAACGGATCAGGGGATTTCCCTGAATTCGCATAGAATGGTGGTACTAGGGGAATCAGCGCTGGATTCTCTTTGCAGAATAGACTCTCTCATGCTGACTACACCGGTTCATGCTGTCCCGTGGCACGACGTCATCTCCAAACCGATTCGAACCCGCACAAGGAAGCTTCGGGATTGCTCGGCTGGTCCAGTTTCTTCTTCGCACTTCTTCAAAGTGTCTGCACGTTTTTCATCGCGGTAAGTGGTCTCCGTCTGTTGATTGGAATAACCTCCCTAACTGTGAGCGCGGGTTTCGCCGCGGCCCTGGATCGATTCCACGTGAACTGGATTCGCATTCCCATGATCGCGCTCGCGCTCGCGGGCGCACTGCTGAATCTGGTCGTTCTTGCACAAGTCCGATATCTTCGCAGCCGTCCAGCTTCGCAATGGCGTATAAAGCCACCCAGTTTCCGCACGCTGAGGATGGAACGCATACAGTTTGTTCTCTCGATCGCCACTCTGATCCTTATCGTGCTCGAAGAATATTTTCATATCCACCACAGTCACACGTTGTGACTACCACAGCATTTGCTCTGAGGAGTGCCGCACTCGATTGAAGGCGCAGGACCACGACTCAGTGGCCCCGCGTTCGCGCAATCTGTTTAGAGGGTGGCGAGTCCTTCAATGCCTGCGTTCCGGATATTTCGAGGTGTCATTCGACACGGGTCGCGATGCCGTTAACGTTCGCGTTCAGATTGGTGACCCCTGTTCGCTCTTCTTCATCATCGAGCGAGTGCGCGCAATATTCGATCTGGGCGCGGACTGGGCAACGATCGCTCGAACGCTGGGAACTGACTCGGTCCTGGCTTCATATATCAGGTGCGATCCTGGATTGCGAGTTCCTGGTTGCTGGAATGCTTCGAGTTTGCGACGCGAGCGATCTCTGAAGAAGAGATCGATATCAGGCGAGCCAATACACTTGCAGGCCGCATTGTGAGAAATTTTGGGCAGCCATTCGGCGCGGTCGGCGGTATTACCCATCTCTTTCCCACACCCGAGGTCTTAGCCAATGCGGACCTTGAATCGATCGGATTGCCGCGAGTGAAAGCCGATGCCATTCGGGCGCTCGCGCGTGGTGTTCGTGATGGACAGATCAGTTTTGAAAAAGTTGCAGACTCGGGTGTGCTCCTCACTCGGCTTTATGAAATCCCCGGAATTAGGCGCAGCGCAGCGCAATGGGTACGTGAGACAGGACGGGAAAGGTGTTGTCTTTCTGCTCAACGTCGCCTCTCTTGAAGAGGCGCATTCCCTCCTGGAAAAGCTGCGCCTGGGGCAGACCGGGCTCATGGAGTTCGACTTGATGCCGCTCGGGCCACTAAATCCGCTCCGCCTTTTGCTCTCGAAACAGCCTTAGCGAACGGCTGACTGTTTGGAGGAAGCCGATTACTGTCCCTTCATGAGCTGAGCAGCCACAGGCATCGCTGCGGTTGGAGCCGGGAAAAAGGCCCGGCCGTCTAGCAGACGCCTGCATCCTCGAGGCGTACCGACGCGTCAGATGGTTCGCGAGTCTCTGTGAGAGGTGGTACGAATGTCGTCCAAGATTGTAATTTTCGGATCAGGAGGCGTCGGTGGGTATTTTGGCGCCCGGCTGGCAGCCGAAGGCAGCGACGTAACTTTTGTTGCCCGAGGCGCACATTTCGAAGCGATGCAGACGCATGGACTTCGCGTCATTAGCCCTTTAGGTGAGATTTCTCTGCCGGACGTGAAGGTTGTCGATGGGGTGGCTCATGTTGAGCGCGCCGACTTCGTCTTTCTCACAGTCAAACTCTGGGATACGCAGCAGGTAGTTCCGAATCTCGTTCCGTTGGCTGAACGCGGCGCTGCAGTCATCTCTTTTCAGAATGGAGTTCAGAAGGACGAAATCCTGTTGAAGTCTCTTCCGCCAAGTTCTGTGATGGGCGGTGTTAGCTACATTTCGGCTGCGATCCAAGAGCCTGGCATCATCCGCCACCGTGGTCCAATTCAAAACCTAGTCTTTGGCGAGTTTGACGGTGCACCCTCAGAACGAGCTCTGAAACTCTTGCGCCTCTGCGAAAACGCCGGCATCGGATCCAGAATCAGTAACGAGATCGAACGGGAGATTTGGGAGAAGTTCGTTTTTCTTGTCGGTTTGTCAGCTACAACGACCGCCATGCGTCAACCGATCGGAGCGATCAGAGGTAACGCACAGGCCCGGAACTTCCTGCTTGGCGTCATGCGGGAAGCCGTGAACGTCGGACGTGCTCGAGGGGTGGTGCTGCCTGAGGATTATGCAGAACAACGATTGGCATTTTGCGACACTCTACCTTCTGAAATGACAGCTTCGATGTACCAGGATCTCCTTCGCGGGAATCGCCTCGAGTTGCCCTGGCTAAGTGGAGCGGTTGCGCAGTTGGGAGAGCAGACCGGTGTCCACGTACCTCTGAACAGAGCCGTGACCGACATTCTTGTACTCTACGTCGACGGTAACAAATCAAAATAATCGCCACTCCTTTCTCCCGCGGAGACCTGCGCTCGTTAAGGCCCAATACGCATGAACTCCAAATCGATGCGCGCGTGTAGCCGTTCGCTGAAACCTACAGGAAGTTCGAAGACGCGATCATCGGCAGTCAAAATGATCACGTTGCGCGTGGAGTCGAGAACGGCCGAGCAGATCTCGCAGTGATCCAAGTGCTTCTGCACTGTGTCCCGCGTTTCCTCGGGTAGCGTGCCATCCAGATATTCAGAGATGTAGTTCCAAACGTGCTTGCAATCTATGACCATGGGAACCACCTCCTCTTCGATTTTCGATTTTCGATTTACTGTCCTTAGCTGAGGCGCCAGTTGCTTTTGTAGCATCATACGTGCACGATGCAATCGGACCTTGACGCTGGGGATACTGATATTCAATGTCTCTGCTGTCTCGCTAATAGTGAGCTCCTCTACATCACGCAGAAGGAAAACCTGCCGATAGATTTCCGGAAGCTGCTCAACCGCCCTCTGAATCAGAACCCGGACCTCTTCGCGTTCTACAGCCTCGGAAGGTATTTCTCGCCAGTCACGTAATAGGGCGGGGGAAGTACCCTTATCCTCGTCCAGCAGTTGATCTAGAGGTTCCATCCGAACGAGAGCCTGCCTGCGGAGGCGTGTCCTCGCCTCGTTGATCGTGATGCTGATAAGCCACGTGCTGAATTTAGATTCAGCGCGGAAAGAAGACAGCTTGCGGAACGCCCTAACGAATGCTTCTTGCGCAACATCTTCTGCATCTGCGGCGTTCTTCATATACGACAGCGCCATGACGTAGACGCTGCGCTCGTAGGGACGGATCAGATCGTGATAAAGCTGGATTTCCCCTGCGAGGACAGCGGCAATCATCTCCGACTCTGTACGATTTAAGGTTTGAGGCACCGTCACTAATCAACAGCTTTCAGCCGCTTCGCGACGAGAGTATCAACTGCAAAGAAACCTGCCCCAAAGATCAGAACCATCAGAGACGCAAACAGAAAGGTATAGGGATCCGCGGCGTAGAACTTTCCTGGGTCAGAAAAGATCGCAGTTAGCGCTTCACGGTCCGCGGTCCAGTATGCAACGAACATGTTGCACGCCAGCAGGAGTGCGACGGGTCGCGAAAACAAGCCGAGCATCAGAAGAATACCGCGAACGAACTCCAGAGTGGAGACGATGGGTGCGGCAAAACCGGGGAACGGGATATTAAGACTGGCGAAGAACCCCGTAATTTTCGCCAAGTTGTGTAATTTTCCCCACCCGGTCTGGGCAAATTGAAATCCCCAGTAGAGACGCACCGCCAGAAGCATCACGGACTGAAGGGATGAAGACGCCGATGCGATCCGGCGGTAAAGGCGTAGCAGATTAGCCATCGTTTCCTCGTGACGCATGCCTCGTTTGCGAATAGCGAGAACGTCGTTTGCCTTGTTAGAAACGCGAGAATTGTTTTGGTTACAAGACGCGAGCGAGGCAGACTGTGTAACCCTTTCGGTGGCCACACGTCAGATTTACGCCGTTTGGCTGGAGGTATCCCAATGCAGCTTCGTCCCGTGTTCGCAGTTTCTCTTACTCTCCTCGCTGTCCCACTTACGTCGCATGCCGCTTCTCCCGGCACCTCAGTCGGAACCACGCCGTCCTCGGTGGCGATCGTAGAACTTTTCACTTCTGAAGGATGTTCCAGTTGCCCACCGGCGGACGCCCTCCTCCGGCAAATTAATCTGAAGCAGACAAACGCGGGACAGCTGATCGTCGGTATCAGCGAACACGTGACGTACTGGAATAATCTCGGTTGGAAAGATCCATATTCCTCGCCAGCGTTCACGGATAGACAGAGCGTCTATGCTTCGCGGCTTTCGTCCGAGGGCTCCTACACGCCACAGATGGTCCTGAATGGTCGGGATCAGTTTGTAGGCAGTGATGGCTCTGCGCTCGAGCGAGCTCTTCGCGATGATGCTCGGAGAGAACATTTTGCGCTCAGCATCATCTCTTCCACGCCCACTACCGAAGGGATCGATGTGAAGTTCGCGTTCGCCGGAAGCCCGTCGAAACCACTCGATATCATCGCAATTCTCGCGGACGATACGGATCGGTCCAATGTTCTGCGCGGAGAGAACAGCGGCAGGCAACTTCAACACGTTTCCGTCGCTCGCTCGATGACGCGTGTAGCGACGGTGAGAGATGGAGGCGAACAAGTTGTCCATGTTTCGTTTCCGGAAGGGCTGTCAGCGATTACTGGAGCGGGCCATCACTTGATCCTCTTTGCTCAAGAGCCACACCAGGGCGCAATCGTCGGAGCGACCACGGCGCCCTTCTAGGAAAGTCGAGACGGGATGTAACCATCCGCGTCCTTGAGCTTCAAACATGCGGCACGGTAAGGGCACTCATGCAATCCGAATGCACTTCTCCAGGCCATCTGCAACAGGTAGTAATCAATTCCCGATGCATAGACCCCTATGCCCAACCGACGAAAGGAACTCTTCATGAAGAGCAATAACGTAAACACCCTCGTGCTGGCCGCGGCTTTCGCCGGCCTTCTTGGGGGCACCACTGCCCGTCTCAATGCTCAACCCGTTTCCGGACACTCGGAAGCGACCGCCAGCTCCTCCGCATTTGCTGGTGTCATGGTCGCGGCCGATCAGAAGGATCTGCCGAAGCACGCCTGCAAGGGGCAAAACGACTGCAAGGGCCAGGGCGGCGGCGACAAGAATCATGCGGGGAAGAATGCCTGCAAGGGTCAGGGCGCTTGCGCCACTGACGGTTCGAAGCCGCCAAAGAGCTAACCTCAACCCGTGTAGGGGCTCATCTCACCATGGACCTCCTACAGGATCTTTTGCGTTACCCAGGATCGGAGTACACATGCCTGCCAATCGTTTTAATGGATACACCGACTACGGCGTCGGGATCGGCCTGAGAGTTCCACATTACGACCACATTCTCTCTAAGAAGCCGGTGGTGGACTGGTTCGAGATCATCTCTGAAAATTACATGGTCGATGGCGGCCGTCCCCTCAAGATCCTCGATCAGATTCTCGACCAATACCGTGTCGTTCAGCATGGGGTGTCCATGTACTTCGGAAGCGCGCAGTCACTGAATCGTAACCATCTGAAGCGGATCAAGGAACTGACGAAGCGAACGAATACTCCATGGCTGTCCGACCATCTTTGCTGGGGCAGCGTCGATGGCCGCTACACTCACGATCTGCTACCGCTTCCGTACACATTTGAAGCGATCCGTACAACGGCGGAACGCGTCCGTATGGTACAGGACTACCTCGAAATCCCGGTTGCTGTAGAAAACGTCAGCAGCTACGCGGAATATCACAACTCGGAGATGACCGAGTGGGAGTTCCTGAACGAGGTCGTTCATGCTGCTGACTGCGGCATCCTGCTTGATGTGAATAACATCTACGTCTCGTCCCAGAATCACAACTTTGATCCGATGGAGTACGTGAACAGCATTCCCGCCGAGCACGTCGCCCAGATTCACATCGCAGGGCACTCGAAATTTGAAAAGCATACACTCGACACGCACGACCATCCTGTTCTCGACCCTGTATGGAGACTGTACACGCTCGCGCCATTGAACGATGCGGCCCAACCGCAACGCTACTTGAGTGGGACGACAATATTCCCTCGTTTGAAGAGGTACATGGCGAGGCCCTCAAAGCGAATCGCTTCTTGCTCGCGGCGGAGTCGCTCGACGCCCTAATGGAAACGCCGCAGTTGGAGGAGGTGCAAGTATGACGCTTCTCGAACTTCAACGGCGAATGGCGGAGGATGTGCGTCGACCTCTTACGGCTGACTTCGAGATGCAGGAAACCACGGATGATGGGGCATTGGTCGGGGCGATTGCCGCGAGCTATATTAGTCCCAACGACCGGCTCTCCTCGTTCGAGCGCCTTGAGATCTACAATCGCCAATATTGGTTTCGTTTGATCAGCGCTGTATCCGAGGACTTCCCAACCCTCAATGCCTTGCTCAGTCCGAAACGCTTCGACTCTCTCATCCTGGCTTATCTGAATGAAAATCCATCCACCTCTTGGACGCTTCGAGATCTGGGCGCTAAGCTTCCATGCTTTCTTGAAGCACACGCCGAGTTCGCTGGCCGGCGCCATCGTCTCGCTGTAGATGTAGCGAGGCTTGAGTGGGCGTATGTCGATGCATTCGATCGGAAGCATCGCACTCCACTGGCAACAGAAGAGGCGCAAGCAATAGGACCGGATTCTAAACTAGCTCTTCAGCCTCATCTTCAACTGCTTGAATTGAGCTATCCGGTCGACAGCCTTGTACTTGCAGTCAAGAAACACACGCCGGAAACCGAGATCGTGAGTAACGCTGCGAACCGGCGCGTAACTCAGACACGCCCTATGCTTCCCGCGATGAGACAAGAGCGAGTTTGGTTAGCGGTGCATCGCTTTGAAGATTCTGTTTACTATCGCCGAATTGATCGAGAAACATTTCTGCTGTTGAACGCTTTGCGCGAAGGCGCCTCAGTTGCGGCTGCCATGACACAAGCCTTTGAGAGGACGAAACTCAACACCGAAGAGCAGGCAAATGTGTTGCGCGAGAGCTTTGCACATGCTTCCGAACTGGGTTGGTTTTGCTCTCCCCAGGACGAAAACGATTTTGAAACACTTGTCATGTAATCCGCATGAGGGACAGTGCCATGACCGAGGAAAGGGACCTGCGGTTGAGAGGCGTAGCTCTGCCCTACGCGCTTCTGCGCATCGCGTTGGGTTTGAACATTTGCTTACATGGCGTCGTGCGTTGGACTCTCGGCCTCAGGAACTTCGCCGAGTCCCTGCTGCCCATGTTCCAGAAGACCCTCCTGCCCGTGTGGTCCGTCTACAGCTTCGGCTGCGTGCTGCCTATTGTCGAGGCGTTAGTTGGCTTCTGCGTGCTGTTCGGTTTCCAGACCAAACGCGCTTTGATTTCGGGCTCCGTCCTCATGCTCGTTTTGACATTTGGGTCTACTTTGCGACAAGACTGGCCGACGGTAGGAATACAACTTATGTATTCTCTGGTCTATTCTCTTTCACTCGCAGGAACGCCCGTTAATTACTACAGTGTTAATTACTACAGTGTTAATTGCTACAGTGTAGATAGCAGGTTCTAAGTTTTTAAAAAACTTACGCCGAACTGTTGTAACTTTTCTATCCAGTTACATTCCTATAGGCGTGTACTCATAGTCCTTGATATATCTGCAGGCTCTCCCAGTTATCCATCGCTGTGAATGCACCAACTCGTCTACTTAGGAGTATGGAATGAACAGGATAGATCGCGGACCATCGGTTCGCGGGAACAGGCCAAGTGTGGGCGCAACGTGTCTGAAGTTTTTTGCGCACCGGGTAACCATCCTCACTCTCACAAGTCTAACTGTTGGCAGCTTTGCGACACCGCTTGCCATGGCACAACTTACTTCCACGACCAAGCAGCCGATCTCCTCGGAAGCATTGGCTTTGCACCTCCGCGCAAAGCGCGTCGCTGTGGCGCCGGAGACGAGGCCGGAGATACTGGCCTCGTCATCTGCCACGTCATCCACGTTCAATTCGGAACAGGGGCCTGGACCGGGAGCGATTGGGCCGGGGCCGGGCTGCGACTTATTTCCTGCGCCTCCTTCAGTTGGGGCGTCTGTTCCTCTCTCTTACTTTGGACCGTCACCTTCTACTGTCAACCCAAGTCTTGTAGGACCTGTTCAGCTACTGAACACAGGACCTGTGGACGCGGCCAACGGAACCATTACCATCCCACTGTACAAAGGGACGTTGAGAGGCACGAAGAAAACTATCTGGTACATCCTGACCGATGTTGATGATCAAGGTGTGGCTGCGGAGCTTGGATTGAATTTCTCTGCGAAACTGACCAATGCTTCCCTTGCCGCCAGAACAGGCAATCTGGATGCCAACGGTGACATCGTATTCGACAAGGGCACAGTAAACTTTGCGGCTCAGAGAAATATTGTTCCCGGACCTGCAGGCGCAGAGTTTCCGCCTAAGTCCTTCGCGCCAGGAGCTATTGGAGATGCTAACTATAGTCCCTATGTTCGCATCGTCAATGCCGGGAACGTAATTTACAACGCTCCGATGGTAGCTTTCGACGTCGATGCAAGCCAGATCAACTTCCCGAATGGACACGTCGACTATTCCAAAGTACACGATCAGGTAGTGGCGATTGATCCGGTCAATATGACGGTCACGCTTAATCTGATCAACGGCTTCAGCTTTGGCCGTCCGGTGTGGTACCTATCAATGGATGCTAGCATTCCGCTAGCAGCGGCCATAGAGCACAATACCTATGCTCCGCTCATGAGTAAGCTTCTATTGGGTCATGACGACAGTTTCTTGAGCCCGATCGAGCGCATCTTTATCTCTACGAACGGTCCCGAGTCTGGCGACTGCAACAATCCATTGCGACAGGGTTTGTCGGCTGATCTAGCTGATGGACACAGGCCCAACAATGTTCTGGGAGGGATCCCGACCATTGCTCTCGACTATAGTCCGGCGTGGGACGCCCAGTTGTTTGAATGGACCGACGATGCAATCAACCGGGGCTTTCGCGGGCAAGTTCGGGAGGAGTTCCAGATCCTGACGTTCGTGCAGGACGGACTGATCACTGGTCCGGGTGGCGCGAAGTTTGGCAGCTCGGGCTTTTCAATCAATTGCCCGATTGTTCAACGTCTCGACTGAGGGATCGCTGACTCGGCGGGTAACAACAAACAGGCGGAAGCTTAAACAGCTTCCGCCTGCTTTTATTAGCGAGCCTGGCTGCTACTTGTTCAGTTGCTGGGTGACTTCCGGATCAAGATAGCCACTCCGGATCAAACAAAACAGGCGGGGACCTATCGGTTCCCGCCCGTGCCCATTAGAAGAGGTTTCGCTTCGCGCTCGAACACTGGGCTCGGGCGTGTTATTCACCAACAAGTGAATAGAAGTAGATGAGCGCTGTAACTTTTCTAGAGACTGCTTGTCGGATAGGCATCCATAGGAGGAGTGCCTCGTCATGTCCAAATTTGCCCAGCCGTCCGGTAGAGCCCAAAAGGCCGGCACAATTCACATCAGTCGGGTTTGGGGATCTGTCCTCGTCATAGCCTGCTTTGTGCTCCTTGGGGCGTCCGCCTTCGCCCAGACCCCTGCCGTGGGTGCGAAGGCGCCTGATTTCACACTCTCGACTCCAACAGGAAAGGCCGTCACGCTGTCGACCGAACAGAGTGGAGATGATCTCGTTTTGGTGATCTTGCGAGGTTTTCCAGGCTATCAGTGCCCCTATTGTGTAAAACAAGTTCATGATTTCGCAGACCATGCCTCAAACTTCAAGGCGAAGAACACGAGAGTGCTCTTGGTCTATCCGGGACCGCCCGCTGATCTCGATCAGCATGCGAAGGAGTTCCTCGAAAAGCAGGCCGAGTTGCCATCCAACGTTGTACTTGTGACGGATCCTGACTATAAGGTCACCAACCTGTATGGATTGCGTTGGGATGCGCCTCATGAGACGGCATATCCGTCCACGTTCATTCTCAACAAAAAAGGAATGGTCGTTTTCGAGAAGATCAGCCATAGCCACGGTGATCGGCTGTCCGCACAAGATGCCCTGGACCATCTTTCCACGAATTGACGTGGGGGCTGTGCCGGGAATCGTCGGTGCAGCCTTTTTTCTTTAAAAGCACGCGGGTCGAACATGCGAACCTTTCACAATCGTCTTCTATTCCTCCTCTCAGTCCTATTGGCTCTCTCCCCATTCGGCTATGCTCAAGTACGGGAATCAGGAACCGGTGCCCCCGGGCCAGTCAAAGCCCAACACCTCACTGCGGAGTTGATCTCCGAGGCCGGGACAATCGCGCCCGGTGGAAGGGAGTCGAGTCGCTCTGGCGCTCACCCTTGAGCCCGGCTGGCATGTTTATTGGGTCTACGCTGGAGACTCAGGCGAGCCACCGTCCGTGGAATGGTCGGCGCCGTCAGGGTTTTCCGTTGGGCCGATGCAGTATCCCGCACCGTCGAGACTACCGCTCGGGCCGTTGATGGACTATGGATACGAGGGTACGGCAGTATTTCCGTTTGACCTTTCAACCTCGCCGCAAACTCCACTTGGGAAAGCGGACCTAAAAGCGCACGTGCAGTGGCTTGTGTGTAGTGAGGTGTGCCTTCCTGGAAAAGCGTACCTCGGTCTCAACCTCGACGTAGTTCCGCAGGCACCTTCAGATACCAACAAGCTCATTGACGCCGCTGTTCTCGCGGAGCCAGTCAAGCAGCCGGCCTCGGTTAAGATCGGGGTCACCGCGACTCGCGGCACGTTGATGCTCAACGTGGTCACTGGCGAGAAGGAGGTCTCAGCGGAATATTATCCGCTTGATGACGATTCGATCCGAAACGCGGCGGAACAGAAAGTGGAGGCCACAGCTGATGGCGTAAGGCTCGTAACAGAGCGAGCCGACATCTCCGATACCCTACCGAAAGAACTTAAGGGCGTCCTAAAGCTGAGCGATGGCCGGTCCTACACGTTTGATGTGCCAGTCGGACCAGGAATTGCACACTCAGGTGGTGGCGACGAACCTGGGTTTCTTCTGGCTGTTGTGCTTGCCTTCGCAGGCGGAATCATCCTGAATCTTATGCCGTGCGTTTTCCCGGTGCTTTTCCTCAAAGCACTGGCTCTTGTAGGAAGCGCCGGCGAGAGCAGGACGGGGCAGCGAGCGCATGGGTTGGCATATACAGCCGGGATCCTCTGCTCGTTCTGGATCATCGTAGTCGCGCTGCTAACGCTTAGAGCTCTCGGCAAACAGGCTGGATGGGGGTTTCAACTTCAATCCCCTGGCTTCGTTGTCGCTATGGCCTGCCTGCTTTTCTTTATGGCGCTCTCTCTGGCAGGCATGTTTGATCTCGGTCTAACTTTGACCAGTGCTGGAGGTAGTCTCGCCCGCAAGAGCGGCTATACCGGTTCATTCTTTACCGGCGTCCTCGCAACGGTGGTGGCAACACCCTGCATAGCACCACTGATGGGAGCCGCGATCGGGTTCGCATTGTCCCAAAGCGCGCTCGTTACATTCACCGTATTCACGTCCCTCGCTCTCGGCTTGGCGTTGCCCTATCTCGCGCTGATGTTTGTTCCCGGATGGGCAAACAAACTACCACGCCCAGGCCGCTGGATGGAGACCTTGAAGCAACTCACGTCCGTGCCCCTCTTTCTCACCGTGATCTGGTTAGCGTGGGTCTACGGCCGTTTGAGCGGTAGCACAGCGGGAGACAGCACCGATCATGTCGCGCGATTGCTTGTCGGTTTGTTGATTCTCGCGATCGGGGGCTGGATACTCGGACGCTGGCCGGCACGTCGGTGGGGATATGTCGTCGCTTCTGCGGCCGTCGCGGCGGCGCTCGCGTTTCCGTTGATCACGGCGCGAGTCGATCGTTTGCAGTGGCAACCTTTCTCTAACGCTGTCCTCGAGGAGGGGCAGAACGAGGGCAACCCAGTCTTCGTTGACTTCACTGCGGCATGGTGCCTCTCGTGCCAGGTCAATGAAAAGGCGGTTCTGCAAGATCGCAGCGTTGAGCAGGAACTTCTTCATCGACACTACATACTCCTCCGCGCCGACTGGACTCGCTACGATCCGGAGATCACCAGCGAACTGAGCCGTGTTGGGCGTAGTGGCGTTCCGACCTACGTGATCATCTCCGGGCCGGGGGGAAGGGCAACCCACGTTCTGCCTGAACTGCTGACGCGTGGCGTCGTGCTTGATGCGATCCGGCAAGCTGGAGCAGCGCAGGACAGTGGAAGCCTGGCCCCCTTTCCCACGGCGAAGACGGGAAGTTAAACATGGCAAAGAAAACAGTGACCACGGACATCTCAAAAACCATTGAATTTGTGCTCGAAGTCGACAAACTGAAAGGCGTACTGCGCAAGGTCCGGCCGATCTCGGAGGAACGCTATGAGAATACCGCCGAGCATAGCTGGCAGATCGCGTTGTTTGCTATGTCGATGGCTCGCACAGTAGAGCTGAAGGTCGATGTTACCCGCGTGGTGGGGATGCTGCTCGTACATGATCTTGGCGAGATCGATGCCGGCGACAAGTTCGTATTTGCACAAGACGGTTGGGAAGAAAGGAAGGCCGCGGAACTCAAGGCTTTGGAGCGTATCTGCGGCCTGGCGCCCAAGACAACAAGCGACTTCCTGTTGGGACTATGGAAAGAGTTTGATGCGGGAGCCTCCGATGAGGCTCGTTTTGCCATGGCTATCGATCGCAGCATGCCCGTCCTCTTGAACCTCAACCGCAAAGGTGGAAGCTGGAGGGAAAACGGAGTGACTTACGAGAGGGTCGTCGAACGGGTGCGTCCAGAGATTGAGAGTGGCTGTCCTGAGTTATGGGAATATCTGAAACCCCAACTGGAGGCGGGGCGTCGCAAGGGCTTCTTTGCGACGCCCGCATCCTAGTGAAGCTGGATCAGCGAGCCTACCGTGAACTACTCTTTGAAGAGATGAATCGCGTGTGTGATCGCACCACCAGCACGCATTGCCGCCGCGATAATAGCCGCTTCTGCGAGCATCTCGTCTGTCGCCCCTTCTTTGCGTGCCGACTGCGTATGTAGTTCGATACAGTATGGGCACTGGGTAGTCAGCGCGACCGCCACCGCCATCAATTGCTTGTTCAGTACATCAATTGCGCCCGGCGCAAATGCCGCTTTGTCGAAAGACCAGAATGCCTTCATTGCGTCGGAGGCATTTTCATCAAGGTGCTTGAGTTTTGCGAGATTCGAGATGTTATACACCGCACTATCTCCTCGTGAGATTGGAATCAAGATGAGTCGAAGAGCCGATCCCACGAAGAAGACTCGAAACACTAGATGCCTCGTTAGTCCTTACGCACAACGGCTGATCGACTATCGCTCAAACTGTGACGAACCATTGTGCCTGAAGGTTACAACCAGGCATGTGCTCGACTCTGCTACGCTCAGGAGAGAGCGTGGGTTGTCGAATTGAGAAGTCGCCACGCAAGATCCACAACAGAGATACTTTGCTGCGACTGCTCAGCGGACGATGATTCTTTCGGGTGCATTCTGAAGCGAGCAAAGGGGGAAGACTCGCAGAGTCCTTTACCCCTAGTCTGCATCGCTGCAACTGTGAAACGGATCTCGATGCTAAAGCTTCTCGGCAAGGATATCCACGAGCTTGATATCCGGGTGAGCGACAAACAACTCTTCAGCGTGAGCGAAAAGCGCCTTTGCGACCTCCCCGTTGACATGGGCGCTTCTGCCATCCTCATCTTTGAAGGTGTCAAATATGCCGAAGGTAGCTGGCGCGACTTTGAATGCGAACCACGCTGTGGTTCCCGTTTCCGCCTCTACCAATGGGCCGGCTGACAAGAAGAACTGTTCCACATCGGCCACTTTGCCGGGACGGGCTTGCAACGTTGCTAGTATTCCGACTTTGTTCACGTAATCTCTCCTTCGTTGGTTGTGCGAACCGAACTTCCTGTCTCGCCTCGGTCGGGGCCTCGACGGAAGCCCGTCACTGTTTCGAGTCTGTAGCATTCACTTCTGCGACAGGTCACGCTGACCTTTAGAAGCAGAGCTGCCTGGAAGGTTACAGGCTGTGATCCGATGACTTGGTCCACGCCTCGATGCACGTTGCGGTGGCGGTATCTCCGCTACACTAGATGCGGCAGGTGTTCCGCCGTTTGTTATTTATCGTTGCGGTCCAGGAATCCAGAAGTAGTAGTCCGATCGTCGCCAACCCTCCCCCCCAAAAAAGGCTCATTGACGGGCGCTCACTCGCCCCGGACACTAGAATCTGGTCGAGGGCTAGACTCGCGCGATACTTCAACAAAGAGTAGGACAGGTGTTGCTGTCGGCACTCAGCCAAGGACAGTTGGGACTCGGCTTCCGGTGATGATCTTGTCTGGTTTGAGACAGGTCTTCCGTGCGCCACCCTATACGGTTCTAAGGCCTGACGATCATCTTCCCAACACCGTCGCGATATTGGCTGGCTAATGCGAAGGCCTCATCGATGTGTTCGATCTCTCTGGTGTGTGTAAGCAGCGGTCGAAACAACAAGGGGCAGGGAAAAGTGGAAAGCCAACAACGCTTCCCACTTTTCCACACCCCCGACTTCGACGGGATAACTACAAAACCTGCCGCGCTACACTAACAATCTCCCTGGTACAAAAGATCGGGTAGGCCATTCGCTTAGAGCAGCAATTACCGAAACAAATGACCGTGCAGCTGGTGCGCTCATCTATGATCGGCGATTTTTTGCCGATAGCATGTAACCTTTTCCAGGCTGCCGAATCAAATTTGGCAAGGGCGTCTATAATCGAGGCCGATGAAGCTCATTTACCAAATCGTAGCCGCAACCGTACTCTTGCTGTTCCTGGGGGCATCGGATGCGGACTGTTTGGTCCTGAATGTTCGGATGAGCGACGCAGAGAAGATGTGCTGCCAGCAGATGGCAGGTCAATGTGATACGAGCATGGCGGCCAAGCATCCTTGCTGCCAGAAAATCACGCAACGGCATGATGATGCAGATCTGAACGATCTGTCTCACTTTGCCTCTCCGCTGCTGTCCTCGCACGTAGCAATGCTTGGGTCAGGTCTTCCTCTTGATGTAACCGTCCCGCTGTCGGTGCTTCCTGATTTGCTTGAACAGCCACCGCACGCCCCTCCAGTCCCTTCTGTTGAAATCCTGAGAATCTGATTTAGCTCTCGTTTTCTTGCTAGGCGCATACGTGCGTCGTCGTGTTTCCGGCCTGCATCCGGCGTGGAAGAGATACGAGAGTTATGCATTTTGCCCACTGTGACCACTCCTGACTTGGGGGGACAAGGCGACTCTCCTGCTTCCTCGTTTTGGTAACAGACCGCCTGTTCCATCAAAGGCGCTGAGGGAGAGGCTTGCCATGATTGATCGTCTCATCGAATTTTCTCTAAAAAACAAGTTCATCATTGTCATGCTCTGGATCGGTATCGCAGGCTGGGGCCTGTGGGCGATGCTGCGTGCTCCCATCGACGCCATTCCTGACCTGAGCGACAACCAGGTGATCGTCTTCACCGATTGGCAGGGCCGCAGCCCGCAGGAGGTTGAGGACCAGATTACCTATCCGCTCACAACCAATTTGCAGGGTTTGCCTGGCGTGAAGGTGGTGCGCTCTTCATCGGCTTTCGGCTTCTCGATGATATTTGTCATCTTCAATGATGACGTCGATCTCTATTTTGCACGCACCCGCGTTCTCGAACGGCTCAACCTCGTCACCAAGGAGCTGCCTGCGGGCGTTGTTCCAACGCTCGGACCGGACGCGACCGGTGTGGGGCACGTCTTTTGGTACACGGTGGAAGGCGGCGGAAAGAGCCTGCGGGACCTCCGCTCGCTACAGGACTGGTACGTGCGCTACCAACTCAACTCTGTCCCCGGTGTTGCCGAGGTAGCGAGCGTGGGCGGAACGGTGCAGCAGTACCAGATTGATGTCGATCCCAACCGTCTGCGCTCGTATGGCATTCCTCTCAGCATGGTCATGCGCGCTGTGATGGCAAGCAACTCCAATGTGGGCGGCAATGTCATCTCCGAGAATGGCTCATGGTCCATCGTGCGCGGACTTGGTCTGATCGAAAATCTCGACGACATCCGCAACATCGTGGTCGGCTCGCATAACGGCACGCCCGTATTCGTGAGGGATCTGGGTAACGTCAGGATCGGCGACGCATTCCGTACCGCGGCGTTAGTCAAGAACAGCTCCGAGGCGGTTGGCGGCGTGATCGTGGCACGAACAGGAGAAAATACCAAAGAAGTCATTGACCGCGTAAAAGAAAAAATCAAAGAGATCGAACCAGGTCTGCCTCCCGGTGTCCACATCGTTCCGTTCTATGACCGATCCCAGCTGATCGAGGCTACGGTCGATACGCTCCGTCACGCGTTGATCGAAGAGATCATCCTGGTCACGCTCGCGCATGTCATTTTCCTGATGCACTTCCGCAGCATTCTGGTCGTCACCGTACCGTTGCCGCTTGCTGTGCTCTGTTCCTTCCTCCTGATGCACTTCGCGCATGTGACCTCTAATGTAATGTCGCTTGCTGGCATTGCCATCGCCATTGGAGTGCTGGTGGATGCGGGCATTGTCGTTACCGAAAATGCGTTCCGACATCTGGAGGGCGTCGATACGAACGATCGAAGCCTTGTCTTTGAAACAGTGATGAAGGCCACAAAGCTGGTTGGCCGTCCGACGTTCTTCTCAATGGCGATCATCATCCTTGCTTTTGTCCCTGTGTTCGCGCTGACGGGACAGGAAGGAAAGCTCTTCCATCCGCTCGCGTATGCGAAGACATTTGCGATGGTGAGTGCGACGGCCATTGCGCTGACGTTAGTGCCCATTCTTTGTGTGCTCCTGCTCCGCGGCAAGTTCCACTCAGAGGATCAGAACCCGGTCATGCGCTTCCTGCAGCGGCTCTATCGTCCGGCGCTGACGTGGGCACTCGATCATCGCGCCATTACGCTAGGCATTGCCGTTGTCTTTCTCGGGGGCGCGGTAGTTCTGGCTTCTGGCATCGGCAATGAGTTCATGCCGCCGCTCAACGAGGGCGACATCATGTTCATGCCCATTGCTGATGCGAGCATCTCGCTCGCACAGAACATCGATTACGCAAAGCGACAGGACAAAGTGCTGGAAGGCTTTCCTGAAGTCGCTTACGTCGCGGCCAAGATAGCGCGCGCGGAGACTTCAACCGATCCGGCTGGTCTGAACATGACGGAGACGATTGTTCATCTCAAGCCACACGATCAATGGCGGCCGGGCATGACGCTTCCGAAGCTCAAGAGCGAGATGGATCGCGCTGTATCTTTGCCCGGTGTTGCCAACATCTGGACACAGCCGATCATCAACCGAATCGACATGCTGACCACGGGTATCCGGTCGGAGATTGGCATCAAGCTCTTTGGCTCTGATCTGACACAGCTTGAGGCCAAGGCGCGTGAAATTGCCGACGTTGTAAGGACCGTCAAAGGTGCAAGCGATATCTACCCGGAGCAGGTGACAGGTGGCCTGTATCTCGACATCAAGCCGAATCGCGAGGCTGCTGCGCGCTACGGCATTGACGTCGGTGAGGTTCAGAACGTTATCGAGACAGCCATCGGTGAAAACAATCTGACCACCACCATTGAAGGGCGGCAACGCTTCCCGGTGCGGGTACGCTACGCACTCGACTTCCGCCGCGATCCGAGAGATATCGCCAATGTTTTCGTAACAGGAGCGAACGGAGCACAGATTCCACTGGGACAGGTTGCGGATATCCATCAGGTGGCTGGCCCCGCTCAGATCAACAGCGAGAATGGCCTGTTGGAAGTTTCCGTTCTAATGAACGCGCGTGGCCGGGATGCTGGCAGCGTAATCGCCGATGCGGACAAAGCCATCCGCGCAAAAGTGAAGATGCCTCCTGGCTACTACTACAGCTGGAGCGGGCAATTTGAAAACGAAGTCCGGGCGAAGAAGCGGCTACAACTTGTCGTACCGATAGCCATCGGCATCATCTATGTCCTGCTCTACCTGACCTACCGCTCTTTCCTTGAAGCAGCGCACGTATTGCTCGCTGTGCCGTTTGCACTTACCGGAGGTCTCTACCTGCTCTGGCTTCTGCACTATAACTTTTCCGTCGCCGTCTGGGTCGGGTTCATCGCGCTCTTTGGTACGGCAGTGCAGACGACAGTCGTTATGGTGATCTACCTCGAAGAGGCAGTCGAGAGAGCAAAACTCAAGTACGGCGTGCTCACCATCGCGCATCTGCGCGAAGCGGTCATGGAGGGGGCGCTCCTCCGCCTCCGCCCTAAGCTCATGACAGTTTCGACGATAGTTGCCGGCTTGTTGCCGATCTTCTGGAGCACTCGTGTCGGCTCTGAGGTGATCCGTCCACTGGCAACGCCCGTTCTTGGCGGTATGGTCAGCTCCCTCGCCCATGTACTGATTGTCACGCCGGTCATCTTTCTGTGGTTGCGAGAGCGAGAGCTTCGTCTCAGCCAACCGCAACCTGAAGTGTTACAGCCCGCGCCCGCCACACCAGCGCTTCCAAACACACTCTAAGGAGAACTTTTATGAAAACTTTCTATGCAATCTTGTTGGCCTCCATTTTTGCTCTGGCTGGATGCAACAGCGACAAAGTCAATCTTTCCTCGCTCAAACCAGCCGCGACAAGAACCGTCGGCAAGCTCACCATCGTGCTCCTGAACAAGAGCGGTGAGCTGATGCAGGGGCAGAACGAATTCGTCATCCAGTTCAAGGATGACCATGGTCAGCCCGCCGATGTCGGCGATGTTCAACTCGGCTCCAACATGTCCATGCCAGGCATGAGTCCGATGTCGGGTGATGCCGAGCTTACGCCGACTGGCCAGACAGGGGTCTATAAGGTGACCTCGAACTTCGCAATGAGCGGAGCCTGGCACTTCACTCTCTCCTGGAACGGACCCTACGGTCATGGCCACACATCGTTCAACAACAACGTGAGGTAAGGAACATGAAACGGATGCTATTTACTTATCGATTGTGGTTGCTGATGACGTTGCTGTTGGTGGGTTCTCTGTCGCTGTCTGGACAGACGGTGCAGCCTCCAGATTTTCCGTCTCGTTCCGCGAACGATTTTCTCGATCTCAGGCAGGGAGTCACTGAGACAGAACTCGTCATGCGGGCTCTGGCCTCCAATCCCACTTTGTTGGCGCAACGTCAGCAGATCGCTATGGCGAAAGGGGACGTGACGCAGGCTCGCCTGCGTAAGAACCCATCGCTTACGCTTGGTGGACTCAAGGAAGTGAATGGAGGCGATAACAGCTTTAACGTCGGTGGCATGTTGCCGCTGGAACTCTACGGACGCCGTGCCCGCCGCACGGAAGTCGCCCAGAATAAGGAGGACGCCACGCAGCAGAGTGTGGCCGATCAGGAACGCCTGCTCACGGGAGAAGTACGAACTCGTTTTGGAGAAGCACTCGCCTCCATTCGTAATCTGATGTTCGTCGAGCAGCTTCTTCGGGTGAACCGGGACTTTCTGAGGCTCATGGAAGATCGCGTGCGTGAAGGGGCCACTCCGACGCTCGATGCGGACGAAACGCGGGTCGAAGTCAACCGTATCGAAACTATGCGCATCGCCTATCAGGCGAAGGCAGAGGTTGCTTTACTTGCTCTCAAGGAAGCTGTGGGCATAGATCCGGAGGAGGCCATTCGGTTAAAAGGGGCGCTAGAACTCGCACCCCTCGCGTGTGACCAGAAGCAGCTTCTACAGTTGGCGATGGATCATCGACCCGACTTGGCGTTTCAGCGAGCGAACGAAGCTCTGGCTAACGCAGAGCTTCGTTTAGATAAGGCAACGGCGAAACCGGACGCCAGTGTATTCAGCGGTTATCAACGTCCGGACAGCGGATTTTCGCAGCAAGGATTCGATGCCGCGGGGAACCTTACTCCGATACGTCAGACGTTCAACTACGCTACCTTTGGACTCAACATTGATCTGCCGCTCTTCAATCGTAATCAAGGCGCCGTCGTATCGGACACGGCGGCTATCCATGCGGCACGCAGTCAAGTCGCGGCGGTCAACCTGAGCCTTCGGCATGAGGTCTCACAAAATCTCATCCGGCTCAATGGTGCTCAGACGCGGGTGACGGTCTACGGAAGCGGTGTGCGCGACCAGGCGGCACACAATCTGGATATCGTCCGCCAGACCTACAGTTACGGTCGCACTACCCTACTCGATGTCATCGCGGAGCAACGTCGTTACATCGATATCGAAACCGGATATACGGAAATCCTACTCGATGCGTATGTGGCGCGCATTGCTCTCGAACAAGCAGTAGGAACCAACCTGCCATGAAAGGTGAAGCCATGCAAAATATAGATAAGACGGAAACGATCGCTACACCGCGTCGCCGCACGATGTGGATCGGTCTCGGTGTAGTCATAGTCCTCGCGGCTTCAGTCGGGCTCTGGTTCGGACTACGGAATTCCAGCCGACCTAAGCCACGTCAACACGCTCCGATGGCAAGCATGGCCGACATGCCATCTCCTGCAAGCGATGATTCAGCAGACTCAACCACGCCGGACGCAGCCTTGCAGGTCGATCTTGGCCCAGATGATTTGAAGAAGGCACAGATTCAGACCGTCCATGTGGACACGCGGGAGACTGGCAGCACACTTCGTGTTCCAGGAGTCGTCAACCCGGATGAGTACAAAGAAGTGCATGTCACACCTCTGGTCGGTGGTGTCATAAGACAGGTTCCTGTGGTGCTCGGCGACCATGTGCGGCGCGGCCAGCCGATGGCAGTAGTCTTCAGCAGCGATCTCGCGGACGCTGAAACAGGATATCTGGCGATGCTGGCCGAGTTGGAAGCAGATCACAAGAAGCTGGAGCGAACCGAGAACCTCCTTAAACTCGGCGCAGCGAGTCAGCAGGAAGAGGAAGAGGTGGCGGCAAGTCATGCCGCGCACGAGGCGCATGTGCGTGCCGCGCTGGAGAAGCTAAGACTGCTCGGTGCGGGTGACCGTCAGATAGCTGCGTTAAAGCAAGCCGAACAGATTAATGCAAACTTGTCCGTGCCAGCGCCGATCAACGGAATTGTGCTGACACGCACCGCGAATCCTGGCTTGGTTACGAATATGGCGCAGGATCTGTTTACAGTGGCCGACTTATCGACGGTATGGGTCATGGCAAGCATCAACGAGAAAGACTTCTCAACTGTTCATGTCGGGACAACCACTGTTGTGACAGCTCAGGCTTATCCTGGCCGCGTATGGAAGGGTCGCGTCGTCTACATCCAACCCCAGGTGGACCCTGCCACTCGCACGGCCCAGGCCCGCATCGAGGTGGCGAATCCCGACGAAAGTCTACGGCTCGATATGTACATGGATGTCGAATTTATGTCTGCAAGCGGCAAAGGTCTCGCCGTTCCAGAATCAGCCGTACAGGCGATCGGTGAGAAACAATATGTCTTCCTTCCGGTCAAGGATAGTGACGGTAGCTTCGCCGTGCGTCAGGTGAAACTCGGTCCCGCGTCAAATGGGTTTTACCCGGTTCTGGACGGGCTGAAGCTCAATGACGAAGTCGTCAGAGAAGGCAGCTTCATCCTCAAGGCTGAAGCAATACGCCAGCACCCTGAGTTGTAGGGCGGGGACGTTATGAACGAGAGCAACCAAGTTCGGCCAGACGATTTATCGAGTCTGCCAGAAAAATCATGCCCAGCTGGGGAGCATCGACCCATCGAGACTGATGCTCCTGCTCTGCGCGCGCAGGGAGCGGAATCAAACGCTGACCGCGATCCTGAACCTGTTGCTGAAAAACGGGCAAAGGTCAGAGTTGAGTACAAGCATTCGCTTGCGACTCGATGGATGCATTGGATCAACTTTCCTCTGCTGTTCGTGATGATCTACTCGGGTATTCTCATCTATTGGGCCGATTCGCAGCACGAAGGTCTCAATGCGCATCACGTTTACCGCGTTGGAATCGGAGACTGGACGTTATTCCGGCTCTTTCCCCGGTGGTTTTATAACGACTTCCACCTCAAATATCAGCTCGCAGAAGGGCTTGCCTACCACTTCTTCTTCATGTGGTTCTTTGCTCTCAATGGGATTGCTTATGTCCTATATACGTTCCTGTCAGGAGAGTGGCGCAACCTGATCCCAACGTGGCATTCCTTCGCCGGGGCCTTCCACGTCTTGTTGCATGATCTGGGTCTCAGCAAGCGATCGTTACCGGAGCAGAAATTCAATGATGCGCAACGGGTCGCCTACACAGGGGTTGTTTTGATGGGCATGGGCTCTCTGCTGACCGGGCTCGCCATCTACAAGCCAACACAGCTTCATATCATTACGACTCTGCTCGGCGGTTATGAGATGGCACGCTGGTTCCACTTCTGGCTGACGCTCTCCTACGTCGCATTTTTCCTGGTGCATGTTGCACAAGTCATTCGGGCCGGATGGAACAACTTCCGCGCGATGCTCATCGGCTATCAGGTTGTGCCTGTCGAGCCGGTCAACAAGGAGGAGATATCCAATGGATCAGACGCCCTTGGACGTTGAATCTGGTGAGATTAAACGCCATACTCGTCGCAGTCTCCTGATCGCTGGAGCCGCAACCGTCATAGGCGGGGGGCTTTGGCGATGGCTCAATAGCTGGTCCCGAATCGACGGCCTCAATGCTCCTTTCCGAAAGGTGCTGGACTTCAATGCCGCCATCGCGCGTGGTCTCTTTCGAGAGGGAACACGTGCGCCGGAGTATGAGCGCGCGAAGGCGGTGCGCTACTTCCGTCGCAACGGAGACATCGGACTCGCTGATCTAAAGATCGAGGATTGGAGGCTCCAGTTGGTCGGTGTTGGAGACGTGACTTCCTACTCTCAGTACAGCAAGGACGTCACTTCATGGATGTACGGAACCAACCCACCGACCGACGAATCCGATGAAGCGGACACCAGCGTGCCTGCAAAGAAGCCCGTCATGCACGAGGACGATGCCAAAGGCGCTGCTGTGAGCATGAAACCAATGGAGATGCCAAAGAATGCTCATCAGGGTATACCGGGACTACTGCTCACAATGGCTGATGTGAGAAAACTCCCACGCGTCGAGATGATAACGGAGTTCAAGTGCATCGAGGGGTGGAGCGAAATCGTCTACTGGGGTGGAGTGCGCCTGCGTGACTTTCTTGAAGCATTTCCACCACGCATCGAGAATGCAAGCCAGTTTCATCCCTCGGAATCTGTGAACAGCCTTCCCGAGTACATCGCCTTCGAGACGCCCGATAGTCAATATTACGTCGGTATCGAGCGCCAGGTGGCGCTGCATCCGCAGACATTGCTTGTTTATGAGATGAACGGCCAGCCGCTAACACCGGACCACGGCGCTCCACTTCGCCTTGTAACGCCGCTCAAGTACGGCATCAAGCAGATCAAACAGATTGGCCGAATCACCTACACAAACACAAGGCCGCGTGACTATTGGCACGAACAGGGGTATGACTACTACGCGGGCCTATAGCCTCGTAGAAGCATGGGAAGCGCAGCACATAGTACAAGTGAGTCCCACCTAACAGGTTGGAAAGAAGTGTACCCATGTATTCCTTCGCCAGGAGCGCCTTGTTATGGCTGGCTGCGGTCGGCCTTGACGGCCCGTCTCGACAGCCAAAAGAACACCAGATATCCGGGCAGAGGAGAACATTAGACATGAATTTACCAACACAAAACCCCCTGACACGGGCTGGCCTTTTCATGGAAGACCAAAGCGCTCATTCGGGCGCGATTTGTCCCCCGAACACACCTCAATGTCCCCTCTTGTTCCGCGAGCTGATCACCGCAAAATGGGCAGTACATTGAATCGCCGTCGGAGCGTGCGCCGGCTTCGCGCCAAATCGCCGATGCGCTCATCGAGGGTCCGACGTCCGCCGCCCAGAAAGCTGAAAGCACTTCCGCAGGAAAGCGATGTCCCTTGACCGGATCACAATCATTCATGGTTTAAGGTTTGGGAGAATCACCCCGGGATCACGCGGATGTCTGTACTTCCGCTCTCCCGGAAAGGATTCTATGCAAAACGGAAGCTTGACTCGTAGGAAGCGTCAGGGAAGTCTGGGAATTTAGGTGGAGAGAACCTGGGCCAAACGGAATTCGTCGACATCGTCGAATCATCCTTGGTTCGACCGAACAGATCACTGAGGAATTTGCCGCCCGGAAAGCGATTGCGGCTCTCCAAATTGATATCAACCAAAACGACATAAGGATGAAAAACAAACCGATCACAGTTGTCGATGTTTACAACCATTTCCGTCAGCGAGAACTGAGTACGGAAACATCCTGGAGAACATATTCAACCCGGAAAGGATATGAGGGCTACCTCAACAAATGGGTTATTCCTCGCTGGGGAGAACGTACCTTGGCAAGCATCCGGGCAGGCGAGGTTGAACTTTGGATGCGTTCCTTACCGTTGGCACGCTCGACGTGTGCCAAGATCCGAAACGTCATGAGCGTCCTATTCAATCACGCGATCCGTCATGGCCTCTGCGGCATGAACCCCATTCGCCTCGTGCGGCAGAGCGCGAAGCGCAAGAAGATCCCGTTGGTGCTGACTCCCGACGAAATCCACAGACTGATTGCAGATCTTCCGCTCAAGGAAAGTACGTTGGTGTTTCTCGATGCTGGCACCGGCTTGCGCATGAGCGAGCTCTTCGGTTTGAAATGGGGAGATGTCCGGTTTCAGACTGGTGAGATAAGCGTGATTCGATCCATCGTCATGCAGGTCGTCGGTCCTTGTAAGATGGAAGCCTCGCAGAAGCCAATTCCAATGGACCCTTGCCTGGCGGAGGCGCTCGTAACGTGGCTGGAGCATTCAAAATACAGATCACTTGAGGATTGGGTCTTTGCCAGTCCAAAGACCCTGGGCCGTCGACCGTATTGGGGCCAATCCCTAATGCGTAATGTCATTCGACCCACGGCTGTGAAACTCGGCATCAGCCGACGGATCGGCTGGCACACGTTTCGCCACTCATATTCGACGCTCTTACGGGCAACGGGAGCAGATATCAAAGTCATGCAGGAGCTGTTACGGCATGCCTCTGCCAGGGTAACGCTTGATACATACACGCAGGCAATCACAGAACAGAAGCGCAATGCGCAAAGTGCGGTGGTCAAGTTGTTAGTTGCGCCTGGAAGTTCAGCGAACTAACCAACGCGCCGGCACTTGTACCCATTTGTGCCCACGAAAAGTGCTGGAATTGCCGCTCAAACAGCGTCGATCTGCATTCTGCGATGTCAGAATGGCGGTAATTTTGTGCCCATTTGTGCCTAAGTCGACTGGGTCGATTATCTGTAAGCAACTGATTTGATTTGGCGTCCCCGACTTCCATCGAAAGCAACTATCTAAGCCGTAAATCCTTGTTTCTACTGGATTTATGGCGGGGACGACGGGGCTCGAACCCGCGACCTCTGCCGTGACAGATGGATAAGGCCAGCGGATTCAGAGAGTTAGCAGGACGAAAAAGGTACAAAAAGAGCGTTCGGGAACGGTCGGAACGCTCGAATGTTCTTTCGTTGTACCTTCGTCCGGGAAATCAGACCTCTGCCTTCACGCGCATAAGTGGAGTCCCCGACGGCGGTACATGGCCCTAAACCGCTGTATCAGATTGCACTCGGCGGGCTGGCACCCACTCTGTGCATGGGCGATTGGCGTTTCGGATCTCCTATATGACTTGAAGCACCCTAGTGTGCGCTTTGGGTCTAAGACATACTCGTTGTGAGGCTCCAGGCTTTAGGGACCTCGGCGGAGAGAGTGGGATTCTCATTAAATGCGTTATTACCCCTGTATTTATGCGGATTTCATGCATTATGGCGGTAGGTACTAAGCGATACTAAGAATGTCAAGTCGGTTCTTAATGCTGTAATTGTGGTTTCGTAACTATCCTGCCTGCTATCGGAGAAGATCCCCAGTTCGGCCCGAGAATGATATTAGACAGGTTCATGCGAAGTAACCCTCGCGTACTGCAAGACCGCTAAACGCCACATCCAGCTTCAGTCCTCCGCTGACCGACGCACCGGAGCGCCACACGTAGATTCGCCCCACTGAGATTCCGCCCCACGGAGGTCCGCCTCACTGAGGTCCGGTTCGACGTTAAACTCTTCTATCCTCCACTCATTCCACGCCTCGGCTCCTTCCTTCAGCTTTGCGACGTGCTTAGGATTCGCCAGCACATTGTCTCCAGTTCATGCGTCCTCCATAATAGACGAATCTTGCAAGCGTATTCGCCTTGTGTTCTCTACAGTGACCCTGCCATGTTCCAAGGCCCGCCAGCACAGATCCACCCCTTTGTCATCGCCTGCAAGCGTTGCCGTCAGCACATCGCTGCACCCGTTCAGACAATGCCCGATAGCTGGATCATTCAAACCTGCCCGCTGTGCGGTGCGCGTAGACGCTACCTGCCCGCCGAAATATTCAAGGGTAGATTGTCTCGTGACTATGAACGATGGATGCAGAAAGCAGGGAATCGCCATGGGTGAAATGCGAAGAGCGATAGCGCATGAAGAGCAGGAACGCAGAACTGCAGATCGATATGCATCGACGCTGGTGATTGCATCCGCGATCATCGCAGCCGTGAGACTGGCGCGTGATGACATCTCGACGCCAAGCCCGCGCCTCACCAGTGTCGTAGGCGACAGCATCAGCCTTGCTCGCATGATCCTGCGACGGGTGATGGGGCAATGACCCACTTCCGAAAAGAACAACAACAGTAAACATGAAAGCCACCGCACAATTGAGCCGTTAATGGTACTCTGCCACGCAATCAGGATAGAGAAGGAAGGGATGCCACACCGTGCAAAACGTTATGCCGCTCGATCCAGAATTTAAACAACACTTGCACTCGCTCATGGTCGAAGTCTATGAAGAGACTTATGACGAGATAGCCGACGACAAGGAGAAGCGCGTGTGGGATGCACTGCAAACCCACAACGATGCTGCGATACCACTTGCGTACCGGGATGCAGCACTATACGCCATAGAAACCCGCGTGGAGAAAACGATAGAGAAGTATGTTGAAGCCGTGTCCATTGGGGGATTTGAAACTGACCCGGCGTTCGAGAAGGAAATGATTCAACAGTTCAACCTCCTCACGTCCGGGCCGAAACGGTTGCAATTTCCACCCATGATGCAGCGCGGGCCTCACATCGAAGCCGTTCAAGACGAGTTTGCAAGAGCACGTACGAGGCTCGCAATTCGTCTTGTGAGGAAAGGAACAAACAGACTTCGCGAGTTGAAAATGAAGAGGAAGCAGGACAATCGCATAACCAATAGCGGAAAAGCTATCCAATTCAACGGCCCGGTCGGTGTCGCGTATGTTGATTCTGTCGTTCAAATAACCAATAACAACTTCACGCTCAATGAAGCGACCCTGCAGGACATTGATCGAGTCTCTGAAGGGAATGTTGAGTTAGAAGCTGCCGCGCAAGAGATACGGAAAACGCAGGAGCGAGGTACGAGTCCACTTGAAAAGATCCAAAAATGGGCTACGTTGTTATCCACGGTTGCCGGACTCGCTGAAAAAGTTCATCAATACCATCCACGCCTCGAAGCCCTCATTTCGAGACTCAAGCAGTTGGGTTTGATTTAGCACAGACCTGCCACAGGGGAACGTGCGTAGGGGGTACCTGCAGAAAGGGTACTATCGAGATCTTGTCCGTTTCGTTCAAACTGGCGACAATCGTTGGGCGACATTCGCGAATCATCATTGGGACCAATCACAACGAAGGACAACGACAATTGAAAGCACTATTTGCAATAGCCTTGGTTACAGTTACTTTGTCAGCCGCAGCAATCACTGTCTACATTCACAGCAAGAACGCGCCTGCATACGTCGGTCAACACGAACTTGGCGAAAGTGTTGCCGACTGGTCAGCGATTGAGAAACCCACAAATTTAAACGCGGAAGTAAGGCCCGACCTCGCCATAGCTTACACAGGCACTTTGCACTGCTTTGATTCTGAGTTTGGCGATGGCATGCACTGCCATGGTTCGCGCAAGCTAGTAGCCGGGCAGCAGGGTCATACCCTTGGCTTTGATAATGAGCATTTCACTTTCATCGATGGCAAGCTTGTTTCCGTTGAATTTGTCGGTGCAGGCGGCCTTGTGGATGATCCCAGTCAGCATGTGAATTGGAACATATACCGCCAAGCGTTCACGCAGATGTATGGCAAGCCGACCGATAGTGAAACATCTTCGATTATGTGGAAGTTTCCAAACGCATACCTCACTGGTATCGAACGCATCGAACCGAATGAATACCTGCCCAACCACGAAGAAGAAGCCGAGCGTTTTGTCTTTGTCTCTCGTGACTACTACGATGCTCACAAAACAGTCGCCAGCCTGTACTGATACGAACGCAAGAAGTTTTAACCATAAAACGGCATTGGTTACAGATTGGACACTTTGAAGTGAAACGCCTTGGAATTCTCACCGCCTGCCTGCTCGCTGCGCTTGTCATCATTGGCACCGTGAATTGCCTGCCTGCTCACGCCCAAACTAACAACGCCAGCGCCCACGCCAAGTCCTCTTGCGTACCTGCATCAGCCTGCAGTGCGCCTGCACCCGCCGACGATGCAACAACGCCCACCCCTGCACCTGATAGCGCCGTTCTAGGTTTGGGTACAGCCTCGAAGATTCACTCGGCAACAACGCCACCACCGACGCCTGCAGCTCAGACCGCAACAATGCCACCACCAACGCCATCAGTAGCGCCCACACCTACCAGTATCGGAGGAGTTAGGCTTGGCGAAACGGTCAAGGAATTAGAGCACGCGATTTATGCCTATGATGGCGCTTTATCGAGCGCCTATCACGAAATCCTCTTAACCTGTACTCACCCGTTCGGTGCGAGTTTCGCTGCAGGTCTGGCGGGCCGTAACTCTAACGATCTTGCACAGGCGACGGGTGCATCATGTGCGCAATATAGCGTTGTCTCAAAAACAGGAAATGGCGTTTTGACCTGCTCTACCGATTCACTGCATGTCTGCAGCGTCGTAGATGGTGAAGTGGAATTCAAAGATGGTCAAATTTGGCGAATCTCTCACATTCTGCCTACTGAGTATCAGACAGCAGTAGCCAACGCGACCGCCGTTTATGGCTCGCCATCGCGCACAGTGCAGGGTACAGGCGAGGCAGCCTCAGCCGTGAGCACGGTATGGGACTCAACAGGTCGCCGCTATCTCATCAGCAACGTAATCAACCCTGAAACCATGCAGCGGTTCACCGTCATAACTGTTGTAACTCTAAAGGCCGCACAGTGATTATCTACAGAAAAACGGGAAATCTGAATTGAGAGCGACACAATACACCAAACCTGCTAGTCCTATTGAGTTTCTACGCAGCGCCACACTGAGTTGGAAGGCCAAAATGTCAGGGGGAGCATCGGTATTATTGGGCTTCCTTGCCCTCTGGCTGAACCCTCATCATTACAAGGTCGTGTTGTACGTCGTGACTGCCCTTTGTGCGTCTTATGCGATGTATGAAGTTTGGGCTAATGAGCGAAATGATCGATTGACCCTTCTAGATAAGCTTGCCAAACCTGATCTAAAGATAGACATCCATCGCTGTTACCGATCTCCTGATGGAACGAAACTGCTCTTAGAAGTTGGAGTAGTTAACGCTAGGGAAGTAGATGTGACTGTTAGAGGAACGATGCTGGAGGTTTTGCATGATGGTGATGTTTATCCCTCGCAAGGTCGCCTTCTCGTGGACGGAGAAGAACATCAATTCCGCATTGAGCTAATCAACGCCAACCGTGAGCGAGTTTTGCAGCCCAGACGATTGACGGACCTATTTAAAGAAACGTGTTCACATGCATTGACACGGGGAGTTCACAAAGCTGGTGAACTTGTTTTCTACTTCGGCGAACTTCCAGAAATGGAGCGTTCTATACGACTAAGACTGACTTTTACGGACGCCTTTCTACAACACCACACCATTGAGCAGAATGTTCCGTATTTGCAGAATGTCTGGCTAGATTAGATCGATGGCTTTCCCGAGCGAGCTGACGTTCTCCCACTCCCAGTGTCTCGTCAAGAATCTAGAAAAACAATCCCGCGATTTTGCGAATCGCATTGAGCTGTCTGAGGCAGTACTTAATGATGGAGGTGAAATCATCCAGTCACACGCACTGGTAAGCCGACAGATGAGGGGAGTGAAACTCCTCCCTAATGTGGAGTTTTACAACAAGGAACAGGGGATAATTCTCTTGTGAAACCCGACGCGGAATACCTCAAGAACCTACTTACCGCCTTTAGGAATTCTCCCACTCCGACGACGGACATTATGAACCTTAAGGAAGCAGGCATCGACTATGAAAATCCTAACTTCGAGTTCCATATGCACCTTTTGCTAGATGATGGGTACATCGAAAGCTCGGCAGGACTGAATGACTTCGGATTGAGTCGCGGAGTTGACGGCTATCTATCGTGGTCGGTTATCCCGTTGCGCCTTACCGCTGCAGGGCATGAATTTGCCGAAGGACTTGAGAATCCGAAGGCATTCGAGACAGTCCGAAAAGACTTCGTAGGCGCGAGCCTCGGCACGATCAAGGATGTGGTCGTGGGAGTAATCAAGGCCGAGATCAGTAAGCACACAGGATTGCACTTGTAATGTGAGGATGCGCTACCGGCCAAAATTGGGCACAGCTTTGGTTACGGATTGTAAGCTATTGATATGAAATGGGTAGGCGGTCAAAATTGCTAAGTTGCTTGAGGTCAACTGACCGACGCCGAGTGCAATTAACGCGAACAGTCCCGTCCGATGTTTGACCTCCCCATGTGATGCCTTCAAAGTTGTTAACAAATCATCGTAATTAAATGGTTTCCGAATCGAGCGGAATGTCTCCAACTTTGGGGACGATGGGGCAGAATACGAGGTTTTCGAGGCTATTCGAGCCGGAACACTGCCGATAGTCACTCAGTGCAAACGCCCCGAAAGACGCGGTCAGTATGTCGGTCTACAGACACCCCTTGTTGCTGCACCGTTCTAGCAAAAATTTCAGCTTCCCAGGTGACACATGCTCGAAGAACTCGATCGTGAATGATGCAAGCTCCATGAAGGAGATGAGAGCAACACGCTGTGTGTCGGGCGGCAGGTAAGCCCGAAAATGTGTCACTACTGGAAGTTTTCTGCCATCATGATGGAACTCCTTGATTCAAACTGTGTATAGATCAGTGTCCGTCCATCGCGGGAGGACGACAGACCCGCCGCCCCCGGCTGTGCATTTTGTTTCAGCATCAGTGCAGGGGTGAGCCGACGATGCTGAAAATCGTAATAAAAGATAGTCGGTCCCGGCTCAGTAGAGGAGTCAACCAGATATAAACCGGAATCAGCCACGGCAAAATGCCCCCAGTAACCGAGATGCGGCGTCTCCGTGAGGTTCTGCTCCGTCCCTCCTTCGACAGGAACGCTCCAGATGCCGCCACCGGAAAATTTGGTGTAGTACAGTGTCTTCGCGTCATAAGCCTCAAAGGCGGCAAAACCGCCGTGATGCGTTATCTGGGTTTCTTGTCCGGTTGAGAGTTCGTGCCTCCATACTTGCCAATCGCCCGTGACGTTGGAGGCAAAATAGATGGCCAGCCCGTCGCGCGACCAACTGGGCACAACTCGTTTATAGTCACCCGACGTGACGTGGCGCAGGTTTCGCCCCTCGACGTCGATCACGTAGATGTTGCCGGATTTTTCAGATTTTTCGCCGTAATAGTCGAACGCAATCCACTTGCCGTCAGGCGACCAGCGAGGTGTGCCGGGTACGCCCCTGTCGAACGAAGTCAATTGCACTTGATTGCCGCCGTTGGCATCGCTCTTCCACAGCTCCAGACGTCCTGAACGGCTGCTCTGGAATACAATCTGCTGTCCATCGGGGGAGAATTGCGCCGCACCAGACAAACCGGCGGAGGCTAGAAGCCTGGTTTGTGAAACAACGTGTCCACCAGCGTGGGAGAGTTCCGCTCGCCAGACGGTAAATGAATAGCTGGATTGAGAGGAGTCAACGAATGCCAACCTCCGACCGTCGCGCGACAGGGCGCCGCTTTGCGGATAGACAGTTTCCGGTTCGATCGCACCCCCAGTTGCCGGGATTTGCCAGACACGTGGAGAACCATTTCGATCCGATTCGAAGATAAGTCGTTTCCCGTCCGCCGACCACATGAGATGCCTTATCCCATGGCCGTCTTGGGTTAGCTGCCGGACTTCTCCACCCGCGAGGCTAACCGTATAGATCTCGACACTGTAAACTGACAACGCCCTGAGGAACGCAACCGTTTTTTGATCCGGGGATAGAGCTGGTTCACCATCGCCGGCGTCGCCAGGGAGCGGCGCGTGTAAACACCGCTTCTGACCGGTAGCAAGAGAAAACAACACAATGCTCGTGGGGCCATCCGGTCTGCACCGGTCCGCAAGCACAAGCGATTTTCCATCGGCGGTCCATTTGGGAGTTGATCCGCACGCCGCATCAGTTAGTTTACGCTCGGGCCCTCCCAGTGCAGGAACAACGAAGACACCTCCGCCGTGGTCATCGCAGCGTGAGAAAGCAATTTCACTCCCGTCGAACGACCAGTCGGCGCAGCAAAGAAAACCGCTGGTAGTGTGAGTCAGTTGGAGCGGATTTTCGCCACCGACCAATTGCACATACAAGTTCCACTTGGCTGGAGTCTCCGCGTTCCAGAGGAATGCGATCTGCTTTCCGTCCGGCGAGAAAGCGGGGCCTCTTGCAGCGCCGGGCAAGCTGGTCAGAGGGACGATTCGCATGTTGGAGGACGTCGCGGTGTGGCTGGGCACGCGCCAGTTTGTGAAAGAACGTTCGAGGATCCAGCCGACGGCGACAAGAACCAAAACGCCGATGACAAATGCAGGAAGGAGCAACTTCTTCGATCTTCCGTGGCTCTTCGAGGATTGCGCGACGAGCGGAGGCGAGGCTGAATTGCCGCTGGAGTGGGCGACCCCTGTCTGCACATCCGCCGGCTGAGACACAGGAGCGATGAAGCGATAACCCCGCTTGGGGATGGTCTCAATGTAAAGAGGCGCATCGGCTGAGTCGCCGAGGGCGTCGCGCAGTTTCATGACCGCCGTGTTCAGGCTGTGGTCGAAGTCAACAAAGGTATCTGAGGACCACAGGACCCGGCGCAATTCCTCCCGAGTGACTATCTCGCCTGCATGTTCAAGGAGATACACCAGGATGCGGAAGGATTGCTCGCGCATCTTGACGGGAGTACCGTCGCGGCGCAGTTCCGCATCGCGCACGTCGACTTCATAGACGCCGAAACGCCAGTTTTGGTTCGTGTTGGTCGGAGTCGCCACGAACTGACGCCTCCTGTCCGGGAGTTTAGCACGGCCTCCATGCGAACGCAGTCGGATATTCCATGAAGCATTGGGCAGCTTAAGCCTTTATTTTTCAATCGCCTCGACGAGGAGACGTATTTGATTACGGAATTACCTCCAATGCATGGTGAGAAATGCAATTGGGGCGCAGATTACGAAACATCCCAAGCGGGTGCCGGGTTCCGGCGGCCGCAAAATCCAAAACGGAGGACTACCATGAAACGTCGCGCCGCAACTCTCACCAACCTGTTTCTCAGTCTTGCCCTGACTACCGGCTTGCTTTGCACAGCTACCAGTGCCTCGGCTCAATCCACCATGTCGGTCACTATCCCATTTGGGTTTTCGGCCAGTCACCAATACGTCCCTGCCGGCTCTTACAAGGTCGAGCTGCTATCTGACCGCTTCCTGTCCCTTCGCAATATCAAGACGAACAAAACCCAGGTCGTTATGGTTTCCCCAGAATCAGGGCAGATCATTGAGACGCAGAGCCGTCTTGTCTTCCAGCGTCATGATGGACAACTTCTCCTGAAGCAGGTCTGGATTGCCGGAACGAATATGCACAGCGAACTGTATGTGCACACCAAGCCCGAGCGGACGGTGGCGGAAGAAATCCCGCCGCTGGACTCGACCTTCGAACTGGCCTTGAAATAAACAAACAGAAATGGCACGGTGGCCGGTCACACCTGAATGTGTTCGGCC
>Ga0207057_1016_pt1 | contig 47294 bp, 35 predicted proteins | sample Alteio_BWMinCont_33_FD_153265 | JGI IMG/M metagenome (GOLD analysis project Ga0207057, IMG submission 153265) | Enriched cells from forest soil in Barre Woods Harvard Forest LTER site, Petersham, Massachusetts, United States -... | ecosystem: Environmental > Terrestrial > Soil > Temperate forest >... | reverse complement strand
AACCACGTCTGGATCGATCAAGCTACCTTGGGACTCGAGTGCTCGGCCATCCTGATCCAGGAGCGAAGGCGGTCGCCATCTGGCTTCGCGCGGGATGCGAAGCGCTTTTCATTCCCTGAGCCACCGGGATTTTCCTTTCGTGCGGTCCAGAGCCTGGACGGGCGTACATATATACCCCTCTTTCTGCATCATGGTGTCAAACGAGACTGCGAGATCTTGATTCGTTGCTCAGCGGAGCTCTCTTCTCCGACCCTCCTTGTTCGTGGCCGTCGGAAGTATTCCTCCAATCCGTCGGCTATAAAGGCGATAAAGAGAGTCATCAGGATCAGCGCTGCGATGAGGGCAATAATGACAATGTCCATCATGTCTCCCCATCCGATGAGCCATCCAGAGGATGCCCGCATTGCGTCTCTACCGGAAGCGGCAACAAGAACCAGGATCAAGCCATTGCTGAAAAGAATTTCAGTTGACCAGTGGCTGATGTTCATTGCGGCGTTCCTTCAATTGGTCCTGTGTGAGGAGATCTCTGCCAGCCATTCGTCATAACGGCGCCTGGAAATTTTCACGACACCGTGCATGGTATGGCTGCCTGCGGCAATACCGGAGCGTGGCAGGAGCAATGACGCGTTTGCATTTGGGCCGGCCAAGGCTGTTTCCAGCGAATTCGATATAGCTTCAGGGTCAAGGGTGGAAGTTGCCGCGATTTCATACTCGAACTCAACATGCCCGCTGTAATGAATGCCGTACTGAAAGACGCCACCGTTTTCCATTGACATCACGAGCGCCGGGTCGAGTCTACCTAAGACATTCCGTATCTCGTCGCTAAGAACCGGAGCCACCAGGAGGCACCAGGTTTCATCTTCGCGCCGCAGACGGTCCAATCTTTGAACGATGGAAGAGTCTGCCGCGGTTCCAGCGAGATAACGGTCGAGTTCCTGATGAACGCTGGCGATGGTCCCGAACAACAGGATGTCGCAGTCGAGAACTGCCAGGAGGCGCACATCGTCAAGGCTGCCCCGCTCGCGCGCGAATGGCTGGATGGACAAGACAGCGACGTTACGGTAGTGGGTAATCTCTGCGCCGTTGTCAGTTGCGGATTTATATATGCGTGACTGGTCGAAGTGTCCGCTTGCCAGGAGACTATGTTCGAGTAGCTTGCCGCTATTGTCTGCAACCGCTACAAGAATGACCTGGTGGATGGAGCGTGAGCTATCAACTCCAGTCAGCGCGAAGAAATCCTGAAGGTCAACAATGTTGTGGTGTGTAACAAGAAGAAAATTGCCTGGCGGCCCCTGAGGTGACGTAGCACTCATTCCAGCCACGACCTGAGCGCCGGGAGGAACTAGAGAGAGAAGTTTCTGATCGGCTGACACGGCCGAGTTTAGAGGCAGCGCAAAGAACGAGATCAGCGTTATCAGAAAAGGCTTGATATCTGGGAATCGCCGCATACGAACTCCGTCTTTACTCGGCCCTATAGTCGAGCGTGATGCCCTAAATACGACGACTGCGGAAACATCCCTTTGCTGGATACCCAGAAAGCGATGGGCGATATAACTTTCGCTGATAATTGGTTTTCGAGTAGAGAGTAAATTGCGGTCAATAAATTGTTGTGGTGATCAAGCCTGCTAAATTCGGCGACTCTCGGGAGATCTTCAAGTCACCAGAGTTTGGTCGTTTCACCTGGCGGAGCCAGTTAGTGTCAATTACCCAAACAAACTACACCGTACCGAAGAGCAGCGAAAAGGACTCTAAGAGTTCTTGCAAAGGTGCGAAGGTGATCTTGGTCCTATCTTCGAAGATGCGTATATCGTAGTCTTGGCTCGCTAGTGCCCCGATGGATCGGACAGCGGGTATTTCCCGCCCTTCGTGTAAAATTCGTGCACTGCGTTTCTGAGGCTGCGTTGATTCCCTGCTCGTCACTGTCAGTAGAGGAGTTGATCCGTGCTTGCGCTGAATTGAATGACAGTGCGGCTTGGGAAGAGTTCATTGCGCGTTTCCATCGTGACATCAGCCTCTCGATTATTCGCACGGCCCGCCGCTGGGGGTTTCGTCCGCAGGAAGTAGTCGATGACCTGGTTCAGGATACATTTCTCAAGCTTTGCGCTAACAAATGCCGCCTTCTGTATGAGTTTGCAATCTCCCATCCGGAAGCTATCAACGGATATGTGAAGACCGTTGCGACTAACGTCGCTCGCGACTATTTCAAGGCGCAGCAATCCCCCAAGCGGGGGGGCAGATCGGTCGTTCAATCGCTGCCAGAGTGGGAGCCGAAGGCGCGGAGTGAGAGCCCGGGAGGTCAAGGCGCAATGGAACGCGAGATCCTTCTGCACCAGATCGACTCCTGCCTGCAAAGCTATGGTGAAGGTTCTATCCAGGAGAGAGACCGCACGGTTTTCTGGCTTTACTACCGGCAGGGGCTGACGGCCAAAGAGATAGCCGCATTGCCGAGCACTGGACTGACCGTTAAAGGCGTAGAGAGCGCAATTCTACGGCTCAAGTCCCTTGTTCGGGAGAAGGTAATTGACCCACGCGCCGCTCCGTCTCGCCAGTCTGAACTCAGCCCGGAAGGATTTCGGCCTGAAAAGTCGTCCTGATAGAAGGAGAGTTGTTTTTGGAGCACCCCTTTGGATAACCATCTCGACGACGTTGAGATTGAGGCACTTCTGTCGCCATCGGCAGAGGATGCTGGCGTCGGGGGCCCGTTCTCTCGGCGTTCTGCGGGAGAGGCCGAAAGCCACCTCGAATCTTGCCAAGAATGCAGTCGAAAGGTGCGGATGCATAGGGATATGCAAGGCGTACTGTTGAGCCTGAGAGGCTCACATGGAATTGGGCATGCCCCCGGTTGCCCTGACAATATAGATTGGACGGCCATAGCTGCCGGACTATTGCCGGCGGCGGAATCCGGACCGCTGCTTGCGCACGCGGCGAATTGCGAAAGATGCGGCACATTCTTAAGTGATGCCGTTCACGATCTTTCAGATGAGCAAAGTCCGGATGAAGAAGCGTTGCTAGCCAGCCTCAAAAGCAACAGCCAGTCATGGCGTACGGCGATGGCGCGGAAGTTGAGCAAAGCCGCGCAACCTCGTGATGAAAGCAGATGGTCAAACTGGACTTTTTTTCTAAGACCGCTATTTTTGCTCGTCTCTGCCTCACTGATTCTGGTTGTGCTCACCGGCTGGATCAGCCTCCGCGTGCTTCGCGCACATTCACCCCAACAACTCCAGACCCCGCAAACACTTCTTGCTACCGCCTACACTGAGCACCGAACGTTGGAGTTGCGCATTCCCGGAGCGAAGAATGCGCCGATTCGTGTCGAGCGCGGCCCGGGTGGCTCAAATCTGGACAAGCCGGAAGCACTGTTACGAGCCGAGGTTGCGATCGGTGAAGGTCTGCGCAAAAACCCTGATGATGTCGCGTTGCTTGACGCTAAGGCTCGCGCAGACTTGCTGGATAATAATTATGACTCTGCGATCAAATCGCTACAGCGAGCGCTTGAGACCGAATCCGCTTCGACCCCGCTGAAGGTTGATATTGCCACGGCATATTTTCTCCGTGCTGAAAAGACGGGACGCGTCGGCGATTACCACGCAGCATATGAGTATTTAGGCCAGGTGCTGGCGGCAGATCCAAACAACAGCGTTGCTCTCTTCAATCGAGCAATCATCGCGGAACGCATCTACTTATATGGTCCGGCTCAGGACGATTGGGAAAAATTTCTGGAAGTCGAAACAGATCCGGGATGGCTATCTGAAGGTAAGCATCGTTACGAACTGTTACTTCAGAAAATAAAAACGCAGGAACAAAATAATTCGCGCGCATCTCCGATTCGCAACCCGGCATCCGCCCTGTCTGCCTTGCGTTCTCACCTTAATACTCCCAGCGACAAAACCTGGCCTGTGTCCCTGGATGAGGCTTATCTCAACACTGCTCTAACTGAATGGCTCCCCGCCGTTGCCTCCCGCGATCACGGAACCAGGCAAAGCCCAGACAACAATCCGCCTCCAGAATGGGCTGCTCTGAATGCTCTGTCTGACATTCTGCGCACGCAGCATGATGATGCATGGCTCTTCGATCTCCTTCGTGGCCCACATTCTTCAGCCTGGGCTGACGGAATATTGGAACTCTCCACGGCAGCGCGCGCAAACGACGCAGGCAACATGGATGAGGTCCTTTCTCACGCGACTCGATCCATCAAGCTGTTTCGATTGGCGGGAAATGACGCAGGTGAGATTGGGGCGAGATACCAATATGTCAGCTTTTTATATCAGTCTCAGATGCGCGATCCATGCCTGCCCATGGGCCTTATCGGACTCCAACAAGCGCAGCATCATCACTACGCATGGTACGAGTCTCAAATGCTTTTTGCGATATCGAGTTGCTACTTCCTGACAGGTAATACAGATCGAGCAATCCTGTGCGCAGATCGTGCTGCAGCCCTGGCTGATCAGGCGCGATATCCAGTCCTCCAGCTATTGGGTGAGTATTATCTCGATGGTGTCGATACCCCGTGGGTGGCTTCCTCCGCTTCATGGGCCCACATCTCGGCGGGGCTTCGTGAGTTCAGCCAAGGGTGGTATCCGCCTGAAAGCGGACATATGTTCTATGTCGATATGGGCCATGCCGCTGAGTCCAGGGAAATGTGGCAACTGGCAGAAGCAGCCGCTAAAGAAGATGTGCGGTTGTCTTCTGGAATACCTCGCAGGGATGAGGCGTTTGCTCATCACTGGCTGGCACGGCTAGCTGAAGCCGCTAACGATACCAGGCTGGCGGATAGCGAGTATCAAAAAGCCGGCGAACTATTCGCAAGCCTGGGGACGCACGACACTTCCCTTTTTCTAGTATCGGAAATCGACCGTGCGTCTTTGGAAGTAAAACAAAAGAAATTGACAGCAGCAGCAGATCGTCTTGAAAGGGTCAAGGCCAGGCTTTCGTTGCTCAGCTATGACTATTCCTATGTTGTCTCGTACTGGGCATCATTGGGGGAACTCCATCTCCGCACAGGTAAACTGCAACTGGCGGAAGCCGAACTTCTGGAGGCAATAACGCTCATCGAAAAAAACGAAGACTCTCTCTCGTCGGAAGCAGATATCCTCACATGGCAACGAGACACTTCAGGCATTTATCGAAATTTATTGGAAATCTACAGCGAGAATTACCGCGATAGCGAAAGGTCATTTGCATTTCTGGAGTGGTACCGGGCCGAACCCCTGCGGCTTATCCGATCCAGACAGCAGCATAAAGCACCATTGGTTCGCCAGAATAGCTATCCTCTAGGGTCGACCTTCGCTTTCCCACCGCGAGAGTACGCGCTTCAAGCGGGAGATGCGGTTATAACGTGGGCTTCGCTTCCCAATGGATTGGCAGTTTGGCTGCTTGATAGCAAGGGTCTGCACTTTTCCTGGCTAAATTTAAGTGCGGCGTTGCTTCGCGTCACCGCCAATAGATTTACTCGGTTGTGTGCCGACCCTTTATCCGATACGAAGGCCATCGATCGAGATGCGCATCAGCTATACGACTGGTTGATTCGGCCAGTGGAAACGAACCTAAAGGGCACAAGAAGGCTGGTGATTGAACCAGATGAGTCTCTCACTCTGGTCCCGTTCCAAGCGCTCAAGACGCCGACCGACAGTTACTTGGGCGATCTATTTGACACGGTTGAGTCGCCAGGCCTCGGTTACTCGCAGATACTGCGGCCCGCCACACCCATCTCAGCACACAATGCAATTTTGGCTGTAGGCAATCCACTGCTGAAGAGTCTGGACATAGAGAAATTTGCTCCTCTACCGGAAACAGAGATGGAGGCTCGCGATATTGCCGCCAGGTTCGATCGCCACTATTTTTTCACGGGCACGGAAGCCACCCTGGCAAACGTCACGGAAATGCTGCCACATGCCGAAATCTTTCACTTTGCGGGCCACTCTCTTTCGGAAGCTCGCGGTGCTGGTCTCATACTCACTCCCGGGGCTGGGAGTGCCTATGAAACCGGATTACTAGGAGAAACGCAGCTTCGTGGGCTGAAACTCGCGAACCTGAAGCTCGTCGTTCTTTCAGCGTGCGAAACTGCCGTCTCAGACGAGAGCCTGGTGGATCCGAGCAGTTTGGCACGCTTATTTATGCGCGCCGGGGTACCCGATGTGGTCGCGAGTAAATGGCGGGTAGATTCACAAGCCAGCAGCGATTTGATGCACGATTTTTACACTCGCTTGCTGCAGGGAAAACCCGCCGCCGATGCTCTCAACGAGGCCGAGCATGACCTCAGGTCAAAACCTGAGACATTGCACCCCTATTATTGGGCAGCGTTTTCTATCTTCGGTGGCTAATCTGAAAATGCTCCTTCAGACCAAGATGGAGCTCTTTTCGAGAACCGTCAAATACATTCGCGATTCCGGCGTAGCGTGGTACGATCCGGCCCGGCTTCGCCAGGAGAGCGTGGCAAGCGATTTGCCCGCCCCTCCCGGATGTCGCCAATCCGATTGATGCGCATACCACAATAATGCCAGCAGCCAGATCATTCAACCCAATGCTGCATCGCGCTATTTATTAAGTATTAAACACTTCTTATCTGAACAATATTTGGTGGGATGACCACCAAGCAGACGATATATCAACTTGGCCCAACGAGTCTTCTTATTGAATGCAAGTTCATGGTAGTCATGCCATAGGATTTCATAGCCGGTGATTAGCAGGCCGGCTGTATCCTTTCCTCCTCGGACGCCGGGAGTCTTTCCTCCTGCGACGCCGGGAGTCTTTCCTCCTGCGACGCCGGGAGTCTTCACGTCGTTTCGTGGCATCACTTCTGGTTTTAATTCAGCGTCGATCTTCGAGGTAATCAGATCCAAAGTCGGCGGGAAATAGATGGCAAGTCCATACGGATCAATCGAACCGTCCTCGCCTGCGTCACGATGGTAGATGACGTACGGGGATCTCACGAGCATGTCGTGGACGTTTTTTGCCCGATCGGACACGTCGGCGTGTCCAGGATTGCGCTTGGACTCTTCGACGTGTTCTTGGGAGAAAGACTGTGAAAGCTCCTGGCAGAAGACGCCAAAATCAATATAGGTGGCCTCATCAGGTGTGCGTGACGCATCACGTGCGCGGAATATTATACGTTTCGCTGTCCCAGCCGGATCGTTTTTTTGATTCGTGGCAGTGTCCAAGACTTTAACTAACTCTTCCATTGCCTCTACAAGGGCGTCGCTGCCTTGCAGATTCATAGAGGATAACGAAACCCTGGTCTTGCGGCGTTTCTGCGTGTACCTCTCCCGGAATCTGTTTATGATAACCGCTGACAAAGTGTTGGCATCCATCCCTGGGAATTTGTTTAAGTCGCCCAGGATGGAATCGTAGGGCCAACTACTATCGGGCACCACTTCATCCGAAGCAACCATGAGCGACACTGATGCGGAAACTTCATGACAAATTTCGACCAGTGCCATCAGGCAGGAGTCAAGACCCAACAAGTCAATCTTGAAGTTGACCTCCTCGGGATATTGCGAGCGAATCTCCTCGGGATAATGCGAGCGAATCCCCTCGGTATGTTCCTCGAGGATTTTTCCAAGCTGGATGTTTTTCACGTAGCGGTTAGGGTCGGCGACGGTAGGACTCTGTGAGTCTTTCGCAGCAACCGCTGTTGCCCGTTTAGTTTTGTTCTCTTTTGCCGGTTTAGGTTTGTTGTAGAAGTAAAAGTGGTCAAGACCAGCGCCATGACCCCAGAGAACAAGAGCAATCCTCTGTCTTTCTGGAGGCGTTGCCGTCGATACCTTAGGTACTGCCTCGTCTGAGTTGAGGAAATCGCTTAACCGTTGCGGCCGACCTTTTTTTGCGTATTGATTGTCTGCTTCCCAAAGCAGCTCTTTTTTACCCCCAACACATTTATAGCGAGATCCATCGCCGGGGCTGGGCCCATCGAATTGGACAATAATATCAACATTGTTCGACGAACTAGCTTCGGTTAGTTGGCGCAGGCTTATCTGGGCGTCCTGGTACAAAGTGTTGTCGGCTGAAATATAGACGAGCATCTTCCAAGGTTGATCCATTTCTTGCCTCACATGAATTTCCCGGTATGTTTCTCTTAAACGACCTCCGTTATTCGAAACCTTTCCAGCGCGCGGATTATTTCACCGTCATGGAGCGGAACAAGTTTACGTGACTTCTGGACATCAACCGGCCGTCTCCTCAGCTAGAAAGCAAATCCTTCTCCCAGCCGCCGACGCAGGCCAGCGACCTCTTTGCGCTTGGCGTCGTATTGCACGAGGTTTTTACCGGGCAGAAGCCCACGATTGCGCCCGATGCGTCTTTTGTGCAGTTCGCCAATTGAACTGTTCGAACCTGCCTTTGCCCTGCGTCCAGCTGGTTCAGGAGCTCCTTGACCATGACCCGGAACGCAGGTGTGAGGCCTTTGATCGCGCATTCGATCTTTGCGCTCCCGGCTCTGTTCGGAGTCGGGGGACTTGCGGACTCGATTGCATTTTGGCGGCATGGTCCTGACTGCTGTCTGCGTAATCGGTGCGGGGGCGTGGTTGGATTGGGATCAATTCGAGACTATGCTGCATCCTCTGCCCCAGAGGAGTTTTGTCGCGCTGCTGAACTTGCCGAAGGCGTACACAATGCAGATAACTCCCGTGTTGATGGGGAGATCGGCGCTATCAAGAGCGAACTTTCGCACCTTAACGGCTTTGATCAGAGCCTTCAGATGATTGCGTCCGAGGATGGGAGTGCGGACATCGGAAGCTGACGATCTGGTGGCGATATTTCCCTGCTGTATTTCCACACAGCGTTCGCCATTTCCACACGAAAAAATCTACGTAAGCCTGTTGCGTTCAGTGCGATCGAGAGTATGCTTCGAAGCAACGGAAGAGAGATCTTCCAGCAGGAGAGAGTAGACAAGGGCTATCGGGAGAATCGGCAACGAATCTCGCGAAGCGTTCAGTAAAACTGGAAGCTTTGGATAGAGCCGAGAAAGCTCTCACAACGAATGGGACGACGGAGGAGTGGGGGAAGCGTGGACCGAAGGGTCCGCAGGTCTCGAACGATTCTGAAGCGACAATCGGTTGTGGTCTGGAAGCCGAACCAGATCTTCTAAAAGTCGGAAAAGAAGGGGCGATCTCCCGCAAGGGAGATCGCCCCTTCGCTTTCTTGAGATATCAATCCCGATTACGCGTGTGCAGCCTACTTCGCGACCGGCTTCTCCAGATGGCCGCCGAACTCGAAGCGCATGGCTGACAAAAGTTTGTCAGAGAAGTCGGCCAGCCCTCGCGAGCTGAATCTTTCGTAGAGCGAGGCGGTAAGAACGTGAGCGGGAACACCCTCGTCGATGGCAGCTTTGACTGTCCAGCGGCCTTCGCCAGAGTCTGAGACTCGGCCACCGAACTTCGACATCTCGGGGTCTCCGTGGAGTGCCGAGGCGGTGAGATCGAGCAGCCATGATGCGATGACGCTGCCGCGCCGCCAGACTTCGGCGATGTCGGGCAGGTTGAAGTCGTATTGATAGTGCTCGGGATCGCGCAGGGGTGTGGTTTCGGCGTCGATCTCATGCGTAGCTTTGCCTATGTTGGCGGCTTTGATGATGCCGAGGCCTTCGGCGTAGGCCGCCATGATGCCGTACTCGATGCCGTTATGCACCATCTTGACGAAGTGGCCGCCGCCGCTTTCGCCGCAGTAGAGGTAGCCCTGTTCGGCCTGGCTCGGTTTGCCCTCGCGACCGCGCGTGCGATCGATGTCTCCGATGCCGGGGGCGATAGTCTGGAAGATGGGGTCGAGATGCTCGACCACTTCCTTGTGGCCGCCGATCATCATGCAGTAGCCGCGCTCGAGTCCCCACACGCCGCCGCTGGTTCCGACGTCGACGTAGTTGATGTTTTTGGGTGCAAGTTCTTTGGCGCGGCGGATATCGTCGATGTAGTAAGAGTTGCCGCCGTCGATGAGGATGTCGCCGGCCTGCAGATGAGGAACAATCTCGGCGATCGTATCGTCGACGACTGCTGCCGGAATCATCAGCCAGATCGCGCGTGGCGCGGTCAATTTCTTTACGAAGTCGGCAAGTGAGGAAGATCCGCCGACTCCTTTTTCCTTAGCCAGTTCTTCAACGGTCGTGGCTGACCTGTCGAAGACGACACATTCGTGTCCATTTCGAGCGAGGCGGCGAACCATGTTCGCTCCCATTCTTCCCAGTCCCACCATTCCAAGTTGCATAACGCTCCTTTTTAAATCGTTTGCAATGCACAAATCCCAAGGGTCATCAACGTCTGTAAGATAGCCTACTCCTTTTAGAAATGCATGAATTGTACAGCCAAGGCTGGAACAATGAGGTCGATAACACACGTTTGCTTCGGAATCCTCGAAAACTGGATCGTCTCGACGCGCTCATGTTTTTGAGCGCACAATGATGTGGCCAGATTATGGAGGGATGGAATGGCGCAAGCAACTTGTCCCCACGTCAAGGACCACGAAAAGCGTGTAAAGCCGAGCAGCAAAGGCTGCGAAGACTGCCTGAAGACCGGCGACAGCTGGGTCCACCTGCGCATGTGCATGGAGTGCGGCCACGTCGGCTGCTGTGATTCCTCGAAGAACCGGCATGCCCGCGCGCATTTTCATGCGACGCAGCACCCTATCATCAAGTCCGCTGAGCGGGGGGAAAGCTGGCGGTGGTGCTATATCGACGACATGTACCTGCAATAGGATCGCCGCGATGGGCAAGGTCAGAGAGTACACGGGTAAAGACATCACCATTCTGTACGAGGTGGCGCGCTGCTTCCACGCCGAGGAGTGTGTTCACGGAGCGCCGGGCGTCTTTGAGAAAGATACGCGGCCATGGGTCCGTCCCGACGGGGATGACCCGGCCAGGACGGCAAAGGTTATCCAGCAGTGTCCGACCGGTGCTCTGCACTATCACGCAAAGGACGCGGCGCTCGATGAAATTCCGCCGTCCGAAAATGTGATTACAGTAACTGAAGACGGGCCGCTGCTGGTGCGTGGCAAACATGGAGATCGTTCTGCCTGAAGCGCCGCTGCAAGAGACTCGCGTCGCATTCTGCCGCTGTGGTGCTTCTGCCAATAAGCCCTTTTGCGATGGATCGCATAAGAAGGCTGGTTTCAGCGACCTTGGGCCAAAGGTATCGGATCCGGTTGAAATTGCACCACCGTCTGGCGGAGTGCTGAAAGTCACTCCATCGAGAAACGGGCCGCTGTTGGCATCGGGGAGCTTGACGCTCAGGAATCAGGCGGGCGAGTTGGTGGCGCGGATCGAGAAAACGGCATTTTGCCGTTGCGGAGCCTCGGCCAATAAGCCCTATTGCGATGGCAGCCACCAGCGTATTGGATTCGTCGGCTGAACGGGTATTCTGTGACTGGTTCGTATGAAACAGGATCAGGCACTGCAACTCCTCGGCGAAGCCCTGCCTAAGCTGCAACAGGACTTTGCGCATCTCCCTTCGTTCGAAACTCTGTCTGGTGAACCAACCTCGACCGAAGCGATGCGCTCGGTCTTGACCGAGCTTGCAGGGCGTCTCGCGGATAACTACCCCTATTTCCATCCGCTGTATGCAGGACAGATGCTGAAGCCGCCGCACCCGATCGCGCGCGCGGCATACGCACTGGCCATGTGGATCAACCCAAATAACCACGCTCTCGATGGAGGCCGCGCCAGTTCGCGGCTTGAGGTTGAGGCTGTTCGGGACATTGCTGCCATGTTTGGCTGGACTGAATACCTGGGCCATCTGACCAGCGGGGGGACCTTCGCCAATCTCGAAGCCCTGTGGATAGCGGGACGGCTCGCTCCGGGAAAGAAGATTGTCGCTTCGGAAAACGCTCACTACACGCATCAGCGCATCAGCTCGGTGCTCAGCCTGCCGTTTGAGAGCATTGCGGCCGATGTGCGGGGGCGCATGGACTTAAACGCGCTTGAGTCTGCGTTGCAGTCGGGCGAGGTCGGAACGGTTGTGGTGACGTTGGGAACCACTTCCGCGGGCGCGGTCGATCCCCTGGACCGAATACTGCACCTGCGCCAGCGCCATGGTTTTCGTATTCATGTCGATGCGGCGTATGGCGGCTATTTCAAGCTGGTGTCAAACCTGGCACAAGACGCTGCGCGGGCGTATGCGAAAATCCATGAGGCCGACTCCATCGTCGTCGATCCTCATAAGCACGGCCTGCAGCCTTATGGCTGTGGCTGCATTCTCTTCCGCGATGCCTCGGTGGGGCGCTTCTATAAGCATGATTCGCCTTACACCTACTTCACTTCCAGTGAACTGCATCTCGGCGAGATCAGCCTGGAGTGCTCGCGCGCGGGGGCGGCGGCAAGTGCGTTATGGGCGACCCAGAAACTGCTGCCGTTGACGCTGGAGGGTGAGTTCGCAAATGGACTCGCATGCGGCCGAAAGGCAGCCTTGTACGTCTATGAAAGGTTAAGGCAGGACCCGCGATTTGTGCTGGTCCCGAGCCGGAGCTGGATATTCTGGTGTGGGCCGTGAAAGCGCGCACATTAGAGGAGTCGTCACGGCTGGCGGCCGCGGTCTTCGAAATTGCAGCGGAGCAGGACCTTCATCTCGCCCTCGCTCAGGTTCCGATCAGTTTCCTGGAAGCTGGCGCATGGCCTGGAGCATCATCCGATGGCAAAGTTACCTGCCTTCGGTCCGTGCTGATGAAGCCGGAACATCTGGACTGGGTGGATGCGATATGGGAGAGGTTGAGCCACGCAGCGTCGAAGGCGATCGGGGGACCGGCACAATAGAACAAGTCGTCCTTGAAAACAGCGCGCTGCGCATGACCGTCCTGCCTGCTATGGGTGGGAAAATCGCGTCCATTCAGATTTTGCCGGAGAGCGAAGAACTGCTGCAGAAGCCGTTGCAACCCTACGCTCTTCGAACTCGGTACATGAGTTTTGACGCAAGTGATGCCAGCGGGTGGGATGAGTGTCTCCCTTCCGTTGCCGCCTGTGAAGTCCAAACTGCCTCTGGTGTCGCTCAAATTCCCGACCACGGAGATTTCTGGCAGATACTATGGGAGACCGGGCGCCAGAGCGGCAACGCGCTGACCATCTTTGGGGATGGCTTCAGCCTCCCTTTGCGATTCAGCAAAACCCTGCGCCTGGACGGGAATCGTATCCGTGTCAGTTACTGTTTGCGAAATCTGGGCGGCGAATCGGTGGAATATATATGGTTGGCACATCCTTTGTTTGCTGTCGAGCCGGGGGACCGCATCTTTCTGCCTGACTCGATCCGGGATGTCACGGTCGAAGGCTCGGCCCGAAATCGGCTTGGCGAGCGAGGAACCGTTCACGCCTGGCCGAAGGCGACGCTGATGAACCGGGATCTCGTAGACCTTACGCTTGTGGGTAAGGTTACCGATGGTGTTGGCGATAAGCTGTTTGCCGCTGCTCCTCCGGAGGGGTGGTGCGCCATTGAGCGTAAGCGGCTGAAGCGCCGGATTGAGCTGCGATTCGATCCGCAGGAGCTGCCGTATTTAGGGCTTTGGATCTGCTATGGCGGCTGGCCGGATCACGGCGCAAACCGTCAGCAGTGTGTCGCTCTTGAACCGTGCACCGCCCGTGGCGACTCACTGGCGCTGGCGGCGGAAGAAGGCCGCGCGCGGCGGCTTGCCTCGAGGGCGGAAGATCGTTGGTCGGTCGAATTGCTGGTGGCTGGTGTATCGTAATCACGGGGGATGATTGGCTCCAAAGGCTGCAGAAATGTTAAATGTAAGCGGTATCAATAAACTTCACCGGGAGCAGTTTGGTAAGGAGCCCGCGATCTATGTGGCTCCTGGCCGCGTCAACCTGATCGGTGAGCATACCGATTACGCTGACGGCTTTGTTATGCCTGCCGCAATTGATTTCGCGACCGTCGCAGCCATTTCGCCAAGCAGCGACGGAAACGGTACGATCTTCTCGAAGAATTTTGGCAAAACGGTCTCACGCCCGCTCGATACGATCGGCACCCGCGGCTCCCATGATTGGAGCGACTATCCCTTCGGCGTGCTCTCTATCCTGCAGCAGGAGGGAATTGCCGTTCCCGGCTTTCATCTGACGCTTGAAGGCGATGTGCCTTTAGGCGCAGGACTGAGTTCTTCGGCATCCATTGAAGTGGCCAGCATGCTGGCGATGCTGCACGTTGCTGAAGCCGCTCTGCCATTACCCAAGATTGCGCTGTTGTGCCAGCGGGCGGAAAACGACTATGTCGGCGCTCCGTGCGGAATCATGGATCAGTTCGTATCCTGTTGCGGAGCGGCCGATCATGCTTTGCTGCTGGATTGTCGCACCCTCGATTACCGGCTGGCGCCCATTCCGAAACACCTGAGCCTGGTGATCTGTAACACGATGGTGAAACACTCCCACGCCGGCGGCGAGTACGGTTCGCGCCGCGCTGAAGTTGAAGAAGGCACGGCTATCCTGCATCGGCATCGTCCGGAGATTCGCTTGTTGCGCGATGCCACGGTAGAGGATCTAAAACGCTGGGGCCATGAAATGCCGCCTGACGTGCTCAAGCGTTGCCGCCATGTCATAACCGAGAATGTGCGGACCGTGGCTGCGGCGGAGGCCCTGGAAGCGAACGATCTGACGACCCTGGGACGTTTGATTGCAGAGGCACATGCGAGCTATCGCGATGACTTTGAGGCAAGCTGCCCGGAAGCCGACATCATGGTTGAGTTAGCCAACAAGCTGCCGGGTTGTGTTGGTGCGCGGCTCACGGGCGGAGGCTTCGGCGGCTGCACGGTGAACCTGGTGGAATCAGTCCATGCTGAGGAGTTCGCATCGAAGATTGCCGCCGGCTATGAGGGGCGTACCGGGATTGATCCTGAGATCTACCTGAGCCATGCTTCGGCTGGCGCTCACAAAGTGGGGCAACATGTATCCCTCTCGCAAGGCTAAGGCATTCATTCCCCGGTATGTGAAAACGATGATTTTTAAATCGTTGTTTTATCCAAGTCTTTCTCGGGTGCGCTTGATAAAATTTTAAGGTTGTATGAATTGCTGTGCTGAGCGAAGAGACGGCAGGCGGCATTAGAAATAACGTCCGTGCAACCTTTTGATCAACAGCCGTGACCTGTTGACTGTTGTGCACGGGGAGAAGAGCTGAATGAGTCGTTCAAGTGGTTTTGTTTCTCTCAATACCAACGAGAGTTCCCGTATCGCCTATTTTTCCATGGAAATTGCAGTAGCTCCGGACATGCCCACATACAGTGGAGGATTGGGTGTTCTGGCTGGCGACACCTTACGTTCCGCTGCCGACATGGGCTTGCCGCTCGCAGCGGTCACTCTGGCACATCGCAAAGGCTACTTCAGGCAGCACCTCGATGCAGAAGGCATGCAGACCGAAGAGCCGCAGCCGTGGAAGATTGAAGAGAAACTGGCCCCTGAGAAGCCTGTGGTCACCATCACGATTGAAGGGCGGGAAGTGAGTCTGCGCTCCTGGCGCTACGACCTTATTGGCGTTTCGGGCCATCGGATTCCGATTTATTTCCTGGATACAGACCTTCCGCAGAATGATCCCGGCGATCGCACGCTTACCGATCAACTGTATGGTGGCGATGGCGACTACCGGTTGCGCCAGGAAATCGTCCTGGGCATGGGCGGCGTGCGCATGCTCGATGCCCTTGGATATAAGGCCACGGTCTATCACATGAACGAGGGACATGCGGCGCTGCTGACTCTCGCCTTGATGGAGGACCGGCTGAACGGCGCTGCCCTTGCATCGGCAACCCGGCACGATGCGGCGGCAGTTCGTCAGCTCTGCGTTTTCACAACGCATACCCCTGTTCCCGCCGGACACGATCGCTTCTCTCTTGAACAGGCAACTCGCATTCTTGGCGCGGACCGCCTTGCATATCTGGAGCACAACGGCTGTATCCACGAAGGCCTGCTCAACATGACGTATGTTGCGCTGAGCTTCTCGCGTTTTGTAAACGGCGTCGCCATGCAGCATGGAAAGGTGTCGCGCTCCATGTTCCCCGAGTACAACATCAGCGCGATTACCAACGGCGTTCACGCAGCGACGTGGACTGCGGCTTCGTTCCAGAATGTTTTTGACCGCCACATGCCGCGCTGGCGCCACGATAATGTAACCCTGCGCTATGCCATCGACATCCCGGAAGAAGAAATCGAAAGCGCACATGTGGCGGCTAAACAACTGCTGGTCGATGCAGTGGCGAAGCGCGCCGGCGTTGCGTTGAGGACCGATGTTTTCACGATTGGCTTTGCCCGGCGCGCAGCAACCTACAAGCGCGCCGATCTTCTTTTTACTGACCCGGAACGGCTGGTGCGCTGTGCCCATGAACGCGGAGGATTGCAGATCGTTTACAGCGGCAAGGCGCATCCGGCGGATGAGCCGGGCAAGGCAAAGATTCGTCATGTCATCGAGTTGGCAAAGAAGCTGAACTCCGATGCTCTGCACATCGTTTATCTCGAGAACTATGAATGGACACTCGGCGCGCTGCTTACGGGTGGCGTAGACGTCTGGCTCAATACTCCCAAGCGCCCCTACGAAGCATCGGGTACCAGCGGCATGAAGGCAGCGTTGAACGGCGTGCCCAGCCTGAGCATCCTGGACGGCTGGTGGATCGAAGGCTGGATCGAGGGAGTGACAGGATGGGCCATCGAAGACCATGAGGACGAGGCCGCCGAAGCGAACTCACTTTACGATCAGTTGGAGCATGTGCTGCTGCCGCTCTTTTATGAGCAGCCGCAACAGTGGCGGCGCATTATGCGCTCTACCATCGCATTAAATGGATCGTTTTTCAATACGCAACGCATGCTGGAACAATATGTTGTCAATGCTTATTTTCCCGAAAGCCGCGTTAGCGCGCCGACTGAGGAGCCGGAGCCTGCTCTCACGAGGTAATCACTTGCAAGACGCGGAAGTACCGAGTTGTAACAATTGAGACCTTACGAAAGACTGTCATTGGCGGAACCATTTCGGCAGAACAAAGCATCTCAACTCGTGTTTCAATTCCGATAGCGACCCCCGGGCATTTAAATATTCAGAGGAGTTCGCGATGGCGGACAAAAACATGATCGAGAAGTTTTCCATGGCAGAGCTCTCACGGTTGCGGCAGGAATTGATGCAAGCGGGGATTGACTCAAGACAGGCCGCCGAATTAGTTGTCGCGTTTCTCAGCGCCCACGGATATGGCACCGATTCGAGGCTGGTTCCCGAGGTGCTGCCCCGCCTCGAAGGCCTTGGCTGCAGCGTCGATTGCCTCCAGGCCGAACTTGAGCGTGTCGCACTGGTGATGTAGCAGTTTCAATGTGAGCCTGCGAATGACCTGACTGCTGCAACCACGGTCTGCGCTACTGCATCGCGGTTTCCCTTCTTCATAAGTTCGTGTCCTGCGCCTGCGACCGGGAGTAGTTCAGTCCGCGCCGGGATAAGCTTCAAAGCCGCCTCGATTTCGGCGATAGAGCCGAAGCCGTCCCGTGTGCCGTGAACGAAAAGGGCAGGGGTTTGAAGGGAGGAGAAGTGCCCGGTCCGCAGCTCGGTTGGCTTTTGCGGCGGATGGAGCGGATAGGAGAGCAGCAGGAGCCGTTCGACGAGCGCTGGGTCGGCCGCAGCCAGCATGGATGCCTGCCTCCCACCATACGAATGACCACCCAGAAATATGCGGCCCGAAGTCTCTCGTCGCATTAATGCAACTGCTGCCAGCAGCCCTTCCTGGTCACGCTCCGCACTCCCCCGTATTGGAGGACCGTGCAGGCGTGCCTGACGGAAGGGAAGATCACAGCGGAGGACGGTCCATCCGCAAGTGCAGAACGCCTCCGCCAACGTGACGAGGAGTGGAGCGTTGCAGTTCGCTCCCGCACCGTGTGTCAAAGTGAGGCAATCCCCATCCGCATCGACAGGCGAGTGCAGGAAGCCTCGAACGGCTATTCCATCAACAGCATCAAGAAACGGTCGACAGTTGTTGTTCACGCTTAGAATCTGATTCCAGCGAATGGGCGTCTCCGCTGATGAATGCGAGGAGATCAGCATTGACCTTGTCTTTGAGGGTAGAACACATGCCGTGGGGCGCGCCGGGATAAATTTTCAACGTCGCTCCTTTGACAAGCTTGGACGAGAGAAGTGCTGATGCACCGATCGGCACAATCTGATCGTCATCGCCATGCAGGATGAGCGTGGGGACGTCAAACTTTTTGAGGTCTTCAGTGAAGTCGGTCTCAGAGAAGGCTTTGATGCAGTCATAGACGGCTTTGTGTCCCGCAAGCATTCCCAGCAGCCAGAATGAGTCACGCAGGCCCTGCGAAACTTTCGCTCCAACCCGGTTGAAGCCATAGAATGGTTCGCTAAGGTCCTTGAAAAACTGTGAGCGATCCCCGAGAACACCAGCGCGAATCTGATCGAACACCTCAATCGGCAGGCCGCCCGGATTGGCTGCTGTTTTCAACATCAGCGGAGGCACCGCTCCAATCAGCACTGCTTTGGCAACACGTTTTGTGCCATGGCGCCCGATGTAACGGGCGACTTCGCCGCCGCCAGTCGAGTGGCCGACATGAACGGCGTCCTTGAGGTCCAGCGCTTCTGTCAGAGCGGCAAGATCGTCGGCATAGGTATTCATTTCATTGCCATCCCAGGGCTGACTTGAGCGTCCGTGCCCTCGGCGATCGTGAGCGATGCAGCGGTATCCCTTTGCCGCCAGAAAGATCATCTGATCCTCGAAGGCATCCGCGCTCAGCGGCCATCCATGGCTGAAAACGACCGGCTGCCCGCTACCCCAGTCCTTGTAGTAGATCTGCTTTCCATCGGACGTGGCAGTGTATGGCATGTGTGAAGCTCCTTTTCAGTGAGTCCGTTGTGACTGTTACGTGTTGCGTTACGAATTCATCGGAGCGCAACTCAGAAGGACTCGGCGAAGTCTCTTCAGAGGTCTACTATGCTGCTGCAGCAACTAAGAATTCTCTACCGGCTTGTTAAACTCGATTATTTTTGTGGAGGTAAAAAATGTGACGGCTGAGTGTGGACGATAAGGTTTGCGGGTGCGGGGCAATCTCCGCGCGTTTGACGAGATATTTGGTATGTCGATGACGAGTTTCTTCCGGCTGCCGTCTTGCCCCGGATACTCTCTTTGCTGAATAAGCGGGAGTTCCAGCATGGCGGCGCATGTTCGTTCTTCTACCTGCGCTGTATCCAGATGCAGCAGCCATGCGCAGACTTCGCGCGGCAGGCCGACAAGTACTCTCAGCACGTAGCAATAGCGGAGATTCTTCGAGAGCTTTAAGACACAGCGAAGCTCGAAGGGCAGGATCGAAGCAGCGCGCTCTACCTCTTTCTGTTGCTGGCCTGAGACTCTGATCTGGGGATCGATGGCGTAGTGAACGGCCCGGCGAAATAATGTCTCCCCAAACAGATCATCGGGGCAGGTCATTCTGACGCTCTCCAGGATCGCCGCCTCTGCCTGCTCGATGCTGCCCGTGAGCAAAACCCCTGCGATGAAGGCGTTTTCGAGGGTTTCATGGAGTTTGAATTTCGTCGTCATTGGTGCAACCTCCGTGGGGGGTTTTGCAAGCTGCTTTACGTACTCGCGTTCAGTGGTCGCAGGGAAAGCCGCCTGTGGTGAATAGTTCGGTGAGAGGTGCAGGTTTCCTGCTCCGGGACTTGATTCACAACTATGCAGAAAGGGATGTGGAATGTGCATCACGAAATCGACTGCTTTTTTGCTACCACTTTTGGGTAAACCTTTGACTGACTGAGGCCTCACTTCGGAGAACGGGAAATATCAGGAATGATAATCTCGCGGCGACCGAATAAAACTGCATCGAGCGAAAACGCTCCTGCCCCGAGCACTGCGAGTGCCATTGCAATCACGACCGCATCGATGATTCCTAACCTGGCGATGAGTGAGCTGGGAACCTTGGGAAATACATTCAACGCAAAACCTACGCTGGCTAATGCAGCAGCGATACTGACAATTGGGGTCAGGAATCCAATCATGAGCGATGCACCTATTACGAATGTCAAAGCGCCGATGAGCCAGGCTCCGTCCGATGCTGGAACAACGGATGCAGTCAGGTAGTCCGCTCCTTGCGCAAGGGAAATCGAGCCAACGGCCAGTCGCAACAGAAGCAGACCGAGACCGGGCCACCCAGCCGGAAACGTGGAGAATAGCCTGCGCAGTCCTCCGCCTCCTCGATGCATTGCAGCACATCGGACCTTAGATTAGCGAATGGAAGTCGAGACGACATCCCTAGGACACGGGATATCCTGATACCACGTTTGAGGTATTACGCAGATTATGTGCGTCGCAACGTTACAGTTGCATGATGCCCCGGCGTACGGCAATCGCAACGGCCTGAGTACGATCGCTCGCACCTAGTTTCTCCATGATGTGCTTGATGTGGACCTTGACCGTCTCTTCGGAAATAAAGAGTTGCTCTGCGATTTCGCGATTTCGGTTTCCGCCGGCGACATGTCTCAGGACTTCGATCTCACGTGCGCTCAACAGTTCGTCACTGAAATGCTCGGCGAGCCGTGCGGCTATCTCCGGTGGAATACGCTTCTTGCCCGCGTGGACCTGGCGGATTGCTTCGACCAGGTCCTTGGGAGGCATGCTCTTGAGCATGTAACCGCGGGCGCCGGCCTCCAGTGCACGCTGGACCTCAACGTCGCCCTCGAATGTAGTCAGCATGATGACGCGGGCCTCAGAGAATTCCATGCGGATCGCGATCAACACATCGATCCCGCTCATGTCGGGCAGCCGCAGGTCCATGAGCGTGACATCCGGACGGAGTTCCCTGTAGCGCTGAATAGCCTCGCGTCCATTGGATGCCTCGGCCACAAGCAGCATATCTGGCTGGTTCCTGATGAGGGTGGAGATGCCTTCTCTTAGCAGGGGATGATCATCGACGGAGAAGACGCGAATACGGGGTTGATCGTTCATTTTTGTTGCTCGCTCTTGAATCTCTGGCCTTGGACTTTCTGTGGAGACTGCCTGGCCAGCCAGCCCAGCCAACGCTTTCCCGCCTGCTGCGCGTAGGCGACATTTCCCGGTATGACCAGCTCAACCTCAGTCCCCGCAGCCGAACGACTCCACACTTTCAGTTTTGCTCCGATTCGTTCGGCTCGCTCGCGCATTCCTGGAAGTCCCCAGTGTCCTTCGCGGCCTGAACGCAACACCTGCGGATCGATCCCGTGGCCATCGTCCCGGATCAGAATCCGCAGGTGACTGGCTGTGTATTGTAATTCAACCTCGATGTTGCTTGCCTGCGCATGGCGGTACGCATTTACCAGGGCCTCGCGTCCGATACGGTAAACCTCGTCCCGAATCACCGGATGTAAAGAGCGGGGTAGGCCATCTACAATGACGCGAAACGGTATCTCCTTTTGAAGGGCCAGTTCTCCGGGCACACGGGAAAATGCCTGTTCGAGATTGAAACCATCTCGTCCGGACCAACGGAGACCCCTGAGGGCGTCTCGTCCCTCCTCGACAACTTGCCCCATCAGCTGCAAGACGCGGTTTAACAATGGCTTTGCCGGCGAATCAGCTGAAACCTGATCAACCGCGACGTCAAGCTGCATCGAAGCGCTCAGCAGGCCCTGCAGCAGAGTGTCGTGCAGTTCCTGGGCGATACGCATCCGTTCCCCCAGGCGCTCTTCAAAGCGGACATTCAACCGCGTCGCCATTTGACGCATGCGCAATTGGTAGAAAATCCAGACAAGGGATGCCAATGCCAGCAGACACGCGCTTCGAAACCACCACGTCTGCCAGTACGCTGGTTGAATCCTGAAAGGAAGCGACGCCTCAGCACCATTCCATTGGCCGAAGCTGTTGGAGGCTACCACGCGAAACCGATATAACCCTGGGCCCAGGTTTGTATAGATCGCCTGTCGCGTGGTGACGGGTTTACTCCAGTCGCGGTCGAAGCGATCGAGCCTGTATCGATAACGCACGCCATCGGGAACGGCAAGGCTCAGTCCAACATAATCAAAGATGATTCTCTGTTGCGATGCAGGAATACGTATCGGAATCTGCAAGTCAACGGGATTTCCGTCTGCTGAGACGGCTTCGATATGAGCGATCGCCGGCGCGGAGTCAGTTCTTACTCGGCTCGGATCAACTACGGAAATGCCGCGGTTCAAGGAGAACCAGATGCGTCCCTCGCGATCGGCAACAACTGACCGGTCCCGCCTGACACCCTCATTTCCCTGCAGGCCGTCTGCGAGCCCATACTCGTGAACATCCTCTCCGCGGAGTGCGTTTCGAAGAAATTGGTTCCGATCTACTCGAAGCACATGCTTCGCAGTTGCAATCCACAGTGATCCTCTGCCGTCTTCTGCCAAGCCGAAGACAGGCTCGCGCAATGGCTCCTGAAGTTCATGAGGACGAAAAACATTGTTCGCACTCAGGGCGGCGAGTCCATTTGTGGTGCCAACCCACAAGACTCCCGCTGACCCTTGCGAAAGGCAAATCACATCGTCCGATGGCAGACCGTCGTTCTGCGTATAGGTCCGCCAGTGGCCATTGGCAAGAGCACTTAGCCCGGCAGTCGTAGCTAACCACATTGTTCCATCGGAGCCTTCTTCGATGGAAGCGACCATGTTGGAGCCCAGGCCATCAGCGGTGGTGTAGGTCGTGAATCTTCCATCTTTCAGCCTGCTTACGCCACCGCTGAGCGTTCCCGCCCAGACTGTTCCGTCACGACTCTGGTAGACCGAGTAGACGCTGTCTTGGGCGAGGCCCTGTGCCGTGGTGTACGTCTCTGACTTGAAGACATCTCCCTGCAATCGCAGGTGCGTAAGCCCTCCGCGCTGCCTCCCGATCCACAATTCGTCTTTGTTGCCGGTGATCGAGTAGACGATATCATTGCCGATTCCGGCAGCAGTTACTGGCCTGACTTTTCCGTTACTCAGCCAATCAAGGCCACCGCTGGACGGAGCGATTGGAGCGATCGGAGCAATCCATGCACGGTCGTCTGAATCGATATAGATCGGACCGTTGCGCTCTGAGCGCAAACCCTCAACCGTCGAATAGGTCTTAAATATCCCATCGCGGAGAAGTTCCAGCCCATCGCCATCTCCTACCCACAGATTACCTTCGCGATCTTCCAGCAAAGCAGGTACTTGTTCATTGGATTGCTCGCTCTGCTCGTTCAGCCGGGCCACGTCCTGGTGGTTGAACCGCAACAGTCCATGTGCCGTACCCACCCACAGATTTGCGTCACTGTCATGGATCAGTGTTAACACCTGAATGTGGCTGAGTGAGTTCGGAATATCGCTCGTAGAAACCTTCGTACCGTCCCACTCTGCGACACCGTTATCGGTACCGATCCACAATTTGCCGTCACTCGCGGGCAGAAGGCAATTGATCTTTCTGTCGGGCAGTCCTTCGGTTACCGGAACAGCTTCGCCGTTCTTTAAATAGAAAAGTCCATAGTCGCGAGTACCCATCCAGATTCTGCCGTCCGAGGTTTGAGCGAGCGAAAGTATCAGTAAATTTGACGGCAAATTCTTCGATTCAAGAATCTCGACTTTCCCTTTGTTGTAGTGGCGCACCGGGTGCTGCAAGGTCGACACTAATATTCCGCCTTCATTTGATCTGGACATCGCTGTGGCACTCGCCGATGGCGTGGCGACATCAGATATGACGCTTTCAAATCTTCCGGCGTGATAGTGCAGCACTCCAGTACCCAGCAGGCGTATCCACAAGTCTCCGCTAACGTCTGTTGTCAGCCCTAGAATGTGAGTGACCTGCGATGACGCCGGGAGTTCCTGCTGGACATCCAGGAAGCTTCGTCCGTCGAAGCGAAACAGCCCCTTTTCAGCGCCTATCCAAAGATAGCCGTCCGCAGTCTGGGCAATTGCGTAGACCTGTCCACCAGAAAATCCATTCTCTGCGCCCCAGGAGTCGCGCAGGTATTGCGTCATTGCTCTGTTGGGGTCGATTGCCCACGCGGGATGAACCAAGCCCAGGATTGCGAGCGCCGCCAGGAGCCACCGGAGGCACCGATGACCTTCAGCCTCTGCATCAAGGAAGGTACTGGACTCGCTCAATGACAACCTCGGCCCGGTTTTGCAGGGGGACTTTGGAATAGTTGAAGGGACACAGATTCAACCTGAATGTTTCGCCGCCGGGCGGCGGAACGTCAGACGTGAACTCATGCGTGGCAATTGCATGTGATCCGGAGGCGGGCATGTTTCCGCGAAAAGCTTCGAAGGTAGCCTTTTCCGGTTCCCAGTGAAGGGAGAATGTGAGTGAACCCGCTGGCACGTCAAAACGCGTAACGTTTGCGGGGACATAGTACGGTTGAACGACATATTGCGCGTTCTTATCGTCTGGATCGCCCCAGCGGCTGATCTCTATATCCATTTCACGATGATTCTGGTTTGTGCCTAATTCGTCATACGTGAAAAGTCCGAGCACTGCGGCCGGCTCCAGATGAGAGACATCCTGCACCGAGAAAAGATAGGTTCCGTAACCGAAACTGCGCTTCATGATCACTTCGGAACAGGTCCATTGGTCTGATTTTCGACCGATGCGGAGATGCAGAAATCCCTTTGAGTCCATGGAGACATTTGCAGGATCGTTATCATGCGGCGCGCCATTGCGTTCACCCAATGTGTCGCGGACTGTCCACTCGTACCCGCTGAACTGAATGGTCCTGGAAAGACTGGGAGGCGCTCGCACACCTTTTACCGTCGCAACAGCGACGACGCCGCTACCCCGGCCCGGCAACTCGTCCATTTTGGCGACAGGATGATACCCAGGCTCAACCAGAAGAGCGGCATACTCCGTTCCGAAGTGCGTTGAGCTTTTCCAAGTAGAATCAGATTGAATCTTGGTGAAGGGCCGATCGGCCATAGGCTGTATCCACCATGTCCCGGACCGGGCATATAAGACCAGTTGCTGATCATCGCGCGCATCGGTTACATGTCCTTCAATGACATCTAATTTGTCCGGACCACCTGGGTCCGCCGGAGGGACCTTGGTGAACTCGATGACGGGCTGGACGTTTCCTCTGCCGGAATGGCAGCCGCTGAGAAGGATGCACAGAACCACCAACAAGAGCTTATGCCTCCGAAGGTTACGCCGAACACCTGGCATCCACGATCTCATAAGGCACCATTGTAATGAGGCTCTGGTCCCATCGTACCGGAGCCACGGACGGTTGCGGCGACCGGTGCTACGACGCCGTCAGACGGCTATCGATCAGAAAGTGCGTCAATCAGAGAACTTCGCAATACTACATCCGGCTCACATCGATCATGTTGTCGTCCGGGTTGCGATCGATCAGTTTGTCATACGGATCAATCCCGGCGCGCGTCGGCTTCTGGTCAACAACAAACTCCACGGTAGAGTCGTTTTGCGAAATCCACCGCTTCTCTACATGAATTGGCTGCTCATGATCTTTCGTGCCGGAGAAGACGCCGACCTCAATGAGATCATGTAGCGGAACTTCAGATTCCACGCCTTCGCCATTTGCTTTAAGCTTGCGGGATTTCAGAGTGAGGACGACCTTGTACTTGTGATCGCCCGTCTCCTGCCAGGTTGCGGATACGGCGCGATTGTCATAGAGCGTAATGCTCTCAAACATGTCCGTAACCAGATACTGCAGATCGGGCGGCGTGACAGTGCGCAGTGACGCTACCAGTCCGCGCGTGTCCGGGTACGGCGGCATGCTGTAGCGATTCTGCATAAGGAAACTCCTGAGAGCCTGATTCAGCTTGTCCTCGCCGATATAGTCGCTCAGCGCATAAAAGACGAGCGATCCCTTCTGGTACCAGACATAAGGCTCATTCTGCACGAGCACCAGCGGTGGTTCATGCCGCACCTCGCCGCTGCGTCCGCGCAGATAACCATCCAGTTCATGCTTCAGAAAGCGGCGCATTTGGGCGTCGCCATACTGATGTTGCATGATGCGAAGCGCAGAATATTCCGCAAGGCTTTCGGACATCATGTTCGACCCCTGCACGTCGGCGCCAATCAGCTGATGTCCCCACCACTGGTGAGCGAGTTCATGCGCGGTGACGAAGTAAGTGAAGTCAATATCGTCCTGCTTCTTCAGCCTGCCGATGAAGCCGATGTCCTCCGAATACGGAACTGTGTTGGGAAAAGACTGCGCGAATCCCCGGTAGCGGGGAAATTCAATGATTCGGTACTGCTGGAACTGATACGGACTGTAGTTGGTCGTGTAGTAGTCCAGGCCGTGCTTTGACGAAGACAGCATTTTGTCGAGATCAAATGTGTGCATCGGCGTGTAATAGATTTCGAGATTTACGTCCTTCCATTTGTCGCGCTTGACGGCGTACCTGCCCGAGAGATACGAGAAGAAGTCAGCAATATCAGTCGAGCCCATACTGTACTCGTAGTAGTTGCGCCCATTTTCCGTCCACCGCTTCTGGAGGTAGCCGGGTGAGATGGCAATCTGGTCCGCGGACGTGCTGACCACGGCGTGATATGTGATCCAGTCCGAGTCGGGACGGAAAAGATTCAACTGGGTGTAGTAGGCATCGCCACGCGGAGCCATCTCCTGATAAGGCCCGAGATTCTCTTCCCGGCGGCGCACGGGATTGTCAAGCTCAATGACGCGGTTGTAGCCGAGATAGGGAAAATAATCCTGATCAAAGAATGTCCCGTTGTAGGCAAGTTCCGGACGTTCGTTGCCGTCACGGAAGCCGCGCGATGTCCATGAGGAACGGAAGTTCATTCGCATCTTTTCGCCCGGCGCGAGCGGCTGCGCAAGATGATAGATAGAATAGCCATACCGCTTGTCGTTGAGCGTCAGCTGCGAGGGGCGATCGAAGTGGATCTCATCAAGTGATTCTTTCTGCCCGGTGATGTGAATTTCAGTGATGGGCTGGCTTGAGCGATTTTGCAGAATGTACCAACCGGTTGCCTTGAAGGATCGTTGCCGGGGGTAGATATCGACTGTGGTGTCCACAGCGATGATCTTCGGCAACGGCTGCTTCTCGTATTTCTTGAAAAGCTTCTCGTACTCAGCCTGAAGATGACGCTGCTGTTTTGCAGTGCGGAAGTTATTCAGGCGATGCGCGTTGTAGTAGAACCATGCTCCACTTCCGACTGCAACTGCCAGGAGCAGCACTGCAGCTGGCGCGAGCCGGGGCAACCGTTCAAAGGCGCCGTGAAGACGCGTCTTCCAGGAAGTGTCGCTGCCGCGGCGATGCAGGGCGATCCCGATGATTCCTAAAAGCCCGGCAATGGCGAGCCAGTACAGCAGGGACCAGAACAGCCCAGGCACGAAATGTCCATAGCCATTCATGTCGGAATAGGTATAGGGCGTGATTTCGCCGAAGAGGACCAGGCGGTTCTCGATGCCTACGCGATATAGAACGGGAATCAGGATGAAGTAACCGATGGCAATGCCGTGGCCCAGGAATTTATTCCCTACCAGCGTCTGAATGCACATGGCGAACAGGGAAAAGGTCATCACCTGCGTGAACGTGATGAGATACAGCTCCTTGAAATATTGCAGCAGCTCAAAGTGGTGATAGCCCTGGATGGCCTGCGAGAAGACGCCGCACACAATCACGGACGTAAGCAGTACGAGTTCCACCACGCCCAGCGCGCACAGGTTGCTCAGCCAGTCGACCCATTCGCGTGAGGGCAGTGAATCGTGGATCTGCTCAAAATGAGTGTCGCGTTCGCGCCATACCAGCTCGCCAGCGTAGAGTGTGGCCACGATAAAGAGAAAAAATGCGGCATTTCCTTCCACGGATTGCAGCATCAGATAGGTCACAGGCCAGACATCACGATCATCTACGCGGCCGGCAAAATGCGCATTGATCAATACGTAAGCGATCATCAGGACGGTGATGCCCCAGAACGGAATCTCCCGCACGATGTTTTGAATTCGTAACCGTAGAAGTGACAGAAACTGCTGTACCGTTGTCCCAAAGCCGAAATATTGATGCACTTTAGGCAGAGCGACCGCAAATCGCGGCCTCGGCGAATGCAGTTCCTCTTGCTCGACCTTCTTTTTCTTGCTCGATGCCCGGGCCGTCAGCAACTCAGCGGACATGGGGAAGAAGATCCATGTAATGGCGAGCGCCAAAACTCCGATTCCCATCCACAGCAGGCGATTCCAAAGGAACATCCCTGTCCATGCCACGGTGAGCGTATTTCTTTCGGCGACCGTCCAATAGCGGGTAACACTGTCGAGCAGCAGGATGCCAAGCGGATCGAATACAGAGGGCCAGAAGCGCTCAAGACTTCTGGCTGTGATTACGCTTACGAGGCCTACCAGATAGACGACGAATAAAATCACGCCCTGCAAGTAAACGATGACGATCTTGCGCGTGAGCGCGGCCACGGCGAAAAATAGACTGCCCAGAAAAAATACCTGGACGGCGATGATGGAAAAATACAGCTTCGCAAACATCGCAAAATGCAGCGGTCCGATACGCGTGTGATCCGCCCAGGGAGCAAAGCAGCCGACAATTTCTCCGAGCGGCAGACCGGCAAAAATGAGCAACGTGATGACGATCGATCCTGCCCACCGGCCTCCGAGATAGGACAGCTTTGAGATGGGCTTCGTGAATACCATCTGCCAGGTGTCGCGTTGGAAGTCGCGCAGGATCGAAGGCCCGAAGACCGCAGCCATCACGATCATTCCGAAGGCTGTCAGCTGAAAGAAGACCTGCATCGTGGCATCAGGTCCATTGAGCAGAATCTTTCCCGCGCCGACGGGGCCGAAATCCTCTGCTGCGACGGAGAGGAAGGCGAGCAGAAACCACATCAGAAAGTAGACGTAGGTAGAAATACTCTTGAGTCGCAGTCGAAGCTCTAATCGGAAGAAATCAAGGAACATGAGGATTCTCCCCGCGAAAAATCAGTTGACCTTCTGGCGTTCCAGGCTGAGGAAGTACACGTCTTCAAGGTTCGGATCGACAGATCTGAAACCGTCACCCGGATCGCTTTCCGCGTATACGCGCACCTCATGGACGCCACCGAGCAATTGCACGGAAACAAGCTGCATTTCCTTTTCAATTGCCGCCAACTCGCTTTCAGTGTCAACAAGCTTGCTCCAGATGCGGCTGTTGAGTGTTTCGAGCGCATCGCTGGGGGAGCCTTCGAGCAGCACTTCACCATTGCTGATGATGGCCATACGGTTGCACAACTCATGGACGTCTTCGACGATATGGGTGGATAAAATGACGATGACGTCACGCCCAATCGCGCTGAGCAGATTCAGAAAACGATGACGCTCCGAAGGATCGAGCCCCGCCGTCGGCTCGTCGACAATGATGAGCTTCGGATTGGCGAGCAGTGCCTGGGCGATACCGAAGCGCTGCTTCATGCCTCCCGAATAGGTGCTCAGCGCTTTCTTGCGGACTTCCCAGAGATTGGTCTGATGCAGCAGCGTGTCGACCATCTCTTTACGCTCGCCACTGTTGGTTACGCCCTTCATCACCGCCAGATGGTTGAGCATGTCGAGAGCAGAAATCTTCGGATAGACGCCGAACTCCTGAGGAAGATAGCCAAGGAGCCGCCTGACCGTTTCCTTCTGCTTGACGACGTTCACTCCGTCGAGCCATATCTCTCCCGCATCCGGCTCCTGGAGGGTGGCGATGGTGCGCATCAGCGTGCTCTTGCCCGCTCCGTTTGGCCCCAGAAGGCCGAACATGTTGTTGCCAATGGTCAAGCTGAGATTGCGAAGAGCCTGCACTCCGTTGGGATACGTCTTAGATAATCCATTGATGGTAAGCGGCAAAAAGCACCTCCCCTGGCTTTTTAAAGGCTCAGAAAGACACCATAAAGCTCGATTCTGGCGGGGACCAGTATATCTAGCACTCCACATAAGTAGCTTCATTTTTGTTCAGAGCAATCAATGCTTGTCTTTCCCGCAGGTTGAGAAAAAAGTTGTTACTGAACAGAGCAGATGCTTTGTAACAGGTTGGCGCATTCTGAATCACACAGGTGCAAGGGGGAGATCAGCATGATCAGGCATGAACCGAGAAAGCGTCCGGAGAGATGGGAGGCGGTAAGCGCGCACGTGAAGCATCGCTGGCAGATTCCCTTCGTTGCATTTGAATGGGGGTGGGACTGGGTCGCATTCCTGCTGAGTAACTGGAGTTTTCTTGAGGTCCTTGAGTATCTTGGCAGCTTCTCGGTGCTGATCGGAGTCATCCTCTATTTCAGCGAGTCGGGTGACCGCATCAAGCAACGGCACTACCAGGCATGGCAGGTGATCAACACCGCGCAGGGTAAAGGTGGAAGTGGCGGGCGCATCGATGCATTGCAGGAACTGAATGAGGACAAGGTTCCACTTGTCGGTGTGGATGTGTCGTCTGCATTTCTGCAGGGGCTGAAGCTGGAACGTGCAAATCTGCTGCGCGCGGACTTCAGCGCGGCTGATCTGCGTGGCAGTGACCTGAAATCGGCTGACTTCACCTCTGCTGATTTGCATTCGGCAAACCTGCGCGGCAGCGATCTCGAAGGCACTTCGTTTGAACATGCCAATCTCAATGACGTCGATCTTGTGGGCAGCAATCTCGCTAAAGCGAAGCTGGATGAAGCCGACCTGGGCGGCGCCGATTTACGTCTGACCAACTTGCAGAATATCGAATGGCGACAGTTAAAAAATATCAGGATGGCGAATATCGCCGGGGTGAAGAATGCGCCCGAAGGATTTGTTGAATGGGCGATAAAGAACGGCGCTATTCAGGTTCAGGGCAGCAATGACTAGCGCGTCACTGATGCACAACATCGTCTTTCTCTGCGCTTCGCGCGAGTCCGCGCTTCGCCTGAATTTCGATGTAGATGTTGATCAGTGAGAGTGCAGCCGGGGTTACGCCGGGGATGCGGCTGGCCTGTCCGATGGTCTGCGGGCGGACGCGCATGAGCTTCTCCTGCATCTCGCGTGAAAGGCCGCTGACGTTCTTGTAATCGAACCACTCGGGGATGGCGCGTTCTTCGGCCTTCTTCAGCTTGTCGATGGCCTTCTTCTGCTGGTCGAGATAGCCGGAATACTTGATCTCGGTTTCGACGGACTTCAGCTCGTTGCGGACTTGCGCACCATTGCATGGAGCGGACGCACGCTTCGCGTGCCATTCGCGGCTCTCCGTGCTGGCTTGGCTTATATTCCGCTCCCGATGGTCGCTTTCGTTATAGGCATGGCTGGAAACCGCGGGTCCCTCCGCTCCGTCGCTACGCGACTCCGGTCGGGATGACAATCCAGTAGAGAGCCATGTGGCGAAGACGGGATCGGTCAGGTCTTCGCGAATCAGAGCGAAGAGGATGTCGATCGTCACTTCAGGGCGCTTGAGCAGTTGCGCGTAGGTCTGTCCGGCGATATTGCCTAGCTGAGCAGCCAGGTCGGGCAGTAGGGATTGCAGGCGCTCGGGGTTCACCTTCCTTGTGGCCAGCAGCTTTTCGAGGGCTACGGCGCGGGCCTGCTTCTGCTCGTAGTCGGTCCAGGCTTCGTCGCCGATCAGGCCGAGGCGGCGGCCGTGGGGTGTCAGGCGGCGGTCGGCGTTGTCGATGCGCAGGTGCAGGCGGAACTCGGCGCGCGAGGTGAACATGCGGTAAGGCTCGTTGGTGCCCTTGCTGATCAGGTCGTCGATCAGGATGCCGGTGTAGGCTTCTGTCCGGTCGAGGGTGAAGGGCGCTTCGCCCTTGACGTAGAGGGCGGCGTTGATTCCCGCCATGATTCCCTGGCAGGCGGCTTCCTCGTAGCCCGAGGTTCCATTGATCTGGCCGGCGAGATAAAGGCCGTCGAACTGCTTGACTCGCAGACTGCGGTCGAGTTCGGTGGGGTCGATGGCGTCGTACTCGATGGCGTAGCCGGGGCGCAGCATCTCGGCGTTCTCAAGGCCGGGAATGGAGTGGACGATTTGCCATTGGACTTCCATTGGCAGCGAGGTGGACATCCCGTTCACATACACTTCATGGGTGTTGAGGCCCTCTGGTTCGAGGAAGAACTGGTGTTGTTCCTTGTCCGGGAACTTGACTACCTTGTCCTCGATCGAGGGGCAGTAGCGCGGGCCGGTCGCCGTGATCTGGCCCGAGTACATGGGCGAGCGCATGACATTCTCGCGAATCAAGCGCAGCGTTTCCGGCGTTGTGTAGGCGATGTGGCAGGAGATCTGGCGCTGCTTCAACTCCTTCGTGCGGAAGCTGAAGGGCGTTGGGTCGGTGTCTCCCGGTTGCTCCTCAAACTTGCTCCAGTCGATGGTGCGGCCGTCGAGGCGTGGCGGGGTTCCGGTCTTCAGGCGGCAGCCGCGCAGGCCGAGGCGCTTCAGCGCTTCTCCGAGGAGGACCGAGGGCGGTTCGCCGCTGCGTCCTGCAGGGTAGTTCTCTTCGCCGCAGTGGATCAGGCCGTTCAGGAATGTTCCGGTGGTGATAACGACTGCGCCGGCGTGGACGATACGGCTGTCGCGGAGTTTCACGCCGATGATCTTACCCGGCTTGTTCGCGGTATTGCCTTCCCACACTATCGCAAAGGGCGCGATAGGATGGGGCATCCCTGTTTGTGCCCCGGATGCGTCGGCGAAGACTACGTCGGCGACTTCGGCTTGTTTGATGAACAGATTCGGCTGCGATTCGAGCATTTCGCGCATTTTTATGCGATATTGCTGCTTGTCGCATTGCGCGCGGGGCGACCAGACGGCAGGGCCGCGGGAGGTGTTGAGCAGGCGGAACTGGATGCCTACGGCGTCGGCTACTTCGCCCATGATGCCGCCGAGGGCGTCGACTTCGCGGACGAGATGGCCCTTGGCGATGCCTCCGATGGCCGGGTTGCAGGACATCTGCGCGATGAGGTCGAGGTTTAGCGTGAACAGGGCAGTGCGCAGGCCCATGCGGGCCGCGGCCATGGCCGCTTCGCAGCCGGCGTGTCCAGCGCCGACGACGACTACGTCGTACTGTTCTTTGAATGGCACTGCTCTATCCTCAAGCCGCTTCCGGAGGGGGCCCCTCCCCCTGGGTGGGTTTCTTCCGTTCCTTTATTTTTCAATGACTTAGCGGGGGATCATCCCTTGCTATCTCATTGATTCTTATATTGCTTAGGGGTATTTGAGTGTTATCAATAACTTAGCGGGGAGTCTAGTAAAAGCCCTCTTTGTTTGCTGTCGTTACTCACTTGCCGTGAAGACCAAGTGCCTCAACCCCACCCTCCGGATAGAAACCCTATATCTAGAATAGCAGTTTCAGCGAAATAGTACGCCAAGTCCGATTAGGGATTTTTCTTTTTAGAATGAACTATTTGCGAGAAATATGAAGGCCTGGGGTCTTGACAACATTTTGGGATAACGGTTGGTGGGGGCGCCAGCCTTTCGTGCTGGCAGTGAGAAAAGCAGATCCTTCGCGTTGCTCAGGATGACAGCAGGATTAGAGTTGCGGCTGAAATGTACTTACTATTGCCGCTTTGTCGTTCATTGCATTGGATTCTTTCGCGCGGACCGCGCGCTCAGAATGACGGGTGGGTAGGAGAGCATTGGGAAATAGAAAAACCCCACCCTGTCGCAAACCGCGCGACAGGATGGGCATCCTTTCGTGGTTACGGCGGCAGTGTCCCGATTAGGACTGGTCTCGTGTGCATGAAGCTTCGGGAGGCCGCCCTAACGAAGTGTAAAGTCCACGTTGATTTGGGTCTTCACTTCTACTGGCTGACCATTCAGCTCAACCGGCTCGTACCTCCATGTCTTCACTGCATCGACCGAAGGCTGTTGCAACATCGCCGGCCCTTGAATGACGCAAAGATCTTCCACCTTTCCGGAGTCCGAGATCGTTGCTTTGAGTACAACACGCCCTTCGATATGAGCGCTCTTCGCATCAGAGGGGTACTTGGGATCTTTCCCGCCGATTCTGTTTCTGGCCATTGCCCCAGCCGATACTGCTACCCATTTGTGCGGCGTTGTGGGCGGCGGCCCGGCCTCAGCAGGACAAGCAGTCGAAGGCGATATTGGAGCGGAGCTTGAATTGGAATCTTGGGCCGGAACAACCACTGAACCCGCTGTCAAGGCAAGAAATGAAAGAAGCAACGGTCGAATCATCTCCAAGAGTCTAACCCACTCGCAATCCGTTACGAAAACTTCGTCGTCCTGACGAACCATATCCACAGCGTGCCATTCGCTGATCCAATGCCCGTCCTTCTGAAACCCGGTGGATCAATGAGCCATTGAATGTGAGTGGTTAACCGCCTACTCGTCAATTACCACTTCGTTACTGAAGAGTGGGCGACGATACGGAAATTGTTAGAGCGAAGCGCAAAAGAAAAACGCGGCAGCCTGGGCTGCCGCGTTTTTTGTGTGAGTGTCTGCTGCCGTTAGAACTGGAAGCGGACCGCCAGCTGGAGCTGGCGGACGTTGTAGGCGAAGTTGCTGTTGTTGGTGCTCGTCGTCTGCGAGAACGGTACAGAATACGGTACGAAGGTATTCAGGTGATCGGTGTTGTCGAGCGCCACGGTGTAGGCGGTCGAGTTGACGCTGGTCACGTTCTGGTGGTTTGCCAGGTTGAAGGCTTCGCCGAGGAACTCGAGCGCGTACTTTTCCTGGAAGCGGATGCGCTTGGAGACGCGCATGTCGAGCACGTTCGTCTTCGGCTGCTGGAATTCGTTGCGGTTGACAACCGGGATGCGGTTGGCGCCGCCGGAGCCGTTGAAGGAGGTGGTGCTGATGATGCTCTGCGTGGTGCCACCAGGGTTGTAGAGAGTGCCGGAAGCGCCGCTGATGCTCATCGAGTAGGGCAAGCCGGTCTGCAGCGCGTAGCTGGGCGCGATCTCGAAGTCATTGACGACGTAGCCGAGCCAGCCCTTGGCGTGCCACCAGGAATCGCCGACGCCGTAGATCACGAGGCGGTTGGGCACGTTCTGGTTGGAGTTGCCGTAGTCGAGCTTGATATTGGTCGGATCGAGCAGCGCGGTTGCGCTGGCGCCGGTGGTGTTGTTTTCACCGAAGTCCAGAGCATGCGACCAGGTGTAGTTGGCGTTCAGTTCCACATAGTGCGACATGCGGTGCCTGAACTGCGCGACAAACGCCTCATAGTTCGAGGTTACGCCGCTGAAGATATCGGTGATGGATCCGTAGGCCGGGTTCGGGCGGAAGTTTTTCGTGGCCTGGCGGAAGAAGGCATTCGTTGCGAATGTGCTTCCGTTGGCCAGCGGTCCGATCTGTCCGGGATCGTTGACGATGAAGCTGACTGCTGTGGGAGCCGGCAGGTTGGTGTCGACGAAGTCAGGAAGGCGACGGCCCCATGAGCCGAGCCAGCTGAGCGAGAAGACGCTGTCCCAGCCCATGTCCTGCTCGACGGTGAGGTCGGCTTGATGGATGAGCGGCAGCTTGAAGTTGGGATCGAAGTAGTAGGCGTTGCCACCGGCTCCGGCGATGTTGGAGCTGCCAGTGAGCACCTGCGGGAAGGTTGGTGCCCCCGGAGTCGTGGTGGTGAAAGAGACGGAAACCTGTCCTGCGGGAGCGCCGGTTGAGGAGAGCGCCTGGTAGATGGTGGAGTTGATGGCGCGAGCGAAGAACATGCCGTAGCCGCCGCGAAGAACCGTCTTGCCGCTGCCGTAGACGTCATACGCAAAGCCTACGCGCGGACCGATGTTCGATTTGTTGCTCGGCATGGTGGTGGTCTGCGGGATGGCGGCGTTGGGGACGATGGTATTCGGGAACTGTTCGTACTCGTAGCGGACGCCGCCGGTAAGGCTGAGGCGCGGGGAGAATTTCCACTGGTCCTGCGCGAAGCCGGAATAGTCGCTGGTGGTGAATTGGAACCCGGGAGAGCCGAAGGCCTGGGTGAATCCGCCGCTGTAGTGGAGCGCCTGCGGGGCGGTGGCTGCGTTCTGCGCGAGGTAGAGGTCGGCGAGGTAGTTGCCGATCGGAGTTGCGCCGGTGTAGCTGTATCCGCCGTACTGGTTGTAGAGGTTCTGAACCAGATCGTAGGTGTGGATGTAGTCGCCACCGAACTTGAAGTCATGGTTGCCGTGAATCCACTCGACGGTGTCGGCGATCTGCCAGCGGCGCTCGTCAGGATAGGCAGGGCGCTGCAGGAACTGCGGCGTGCCGAACTGGAAGTAGCCGGAGAGGAAGACGTTGACGGGGAGACCGAGCGGATTGACGTAGCCGCTGGGCGTATTGATGAGGTTGTTCTGTTCGTACGGGGTTGGCGATTGCGCGAACTCGTATTCGAAGTCGCGTCCGTACATGTAGCGGGCCTCGTTGCTGAGGGTCTGGGTGAGGAAGGTGTCGAGCTTGCCGACGATCCAGTTGTCGCGGACGTAGTCATTGCCGAAGCTGCTGGTGCCGTAGGCGACGGCAGGGCTGGTCTGAATGCCCGCGGGCGAGGTCCAGCGCATGCGGTTGGCTTCCACGCTGACGTGGTTGCGCTGGTTCACCTGCCAGTCAATGCGCGGGAAGTAGAGCGTCTGGTCACCGGTGCGGGGCACGGTGCCGAGCATGGTGGTCAGGTTGTTAATGCCCTGGGTGTAGACGCTGTAGGCGCTGGTTCCGTTGCCGCTGTAAGGAAGCTTGGTGGCAGTCGAAATGGCGCAGACCTGCTGGTCCTGATACGACAAGCCCGACGAGGAGCATGTTTTGCCTGTGGGAAGCGTCGCATCTGCCGGATTGAAGAAGTTGGCGTTGGCGGTGGTTCCGGTGATGGTCGCGGTGCCGGGGAAGTCGTGGTAGAACTTGTCGGCGGCGAAGAAGAAGAAGAGCTTGTCCTTGAGAATTGGCCCGCCCACGCCGAAGCCGTACTGGCGGCGAAGATCAGTGGGCTTGAAGGGCAGGACCTGATAGGTGCCGGCAGGGGTCAAGAACGGCTTGGTGACGGAGGAATTCGTTGCGGCCCAGGCGGAGTCGCGGTCGTAGTAGTAGCCTTCGCCGTGGAATGAGTTGCTGCCGCTCTTGGTAACCGAGTTGACGATGCCGCCAGCGGAGCGGCCGTATTCGACCGAGTAGTTCGAGGTGTTGACCTGGAACTCCTGCACGGCCGCTTTGGGGAAAGAGTAGCCGGCGCGGGTGCGGCCGCGCTCTTCAGAGAAGTAAGCCTGGTTGTCGTCGGTGCCGTCGATGTTGATGTTGTTGAGCAGGGTGCTGGCGCCGCGGAAGCTGAGCAGGCCGTATCCGTTCGAGTCGTTGACGACGCCGGGGGTGAGGAGCGAGTAGGACGACCAGCGATAGTTGCTGACGGGCAGGTCGCGTAATACTGTTTGCGGAATAACACCGGCGAAGTCGGCCGAGGTGGTGTTGATCACGGGCGCTTCGCCAGAGACTTCGACCGTCTGCGTGGACGAGCCGATAGTCAGGCGCGCTTCAAGATCGGTGAGCAGGCCGACCTGCACGACGAGATCAGTGGATTTGTAGGCATTGAAGCCGCCTGCGGTAACCGTGACGTTATAGACGCCGGGCTGCAGGTGGATGATGCGGAAGTAACCGGATGCGTCGGTGGTCGCGGTCTGCTGGGCATTGGTGCCGTTGTTGTTGACAACGACGGTGGCATTGGGAACGACGGAACCGCTGTTGTCCATGACGTTGCCGCCGATGGCTCCGTCGGTTGAGCTTTGTGCAAATGCGGCAGATACAGACGCAAGGGCGCAGGCTATGGTAAACAGCGCTATAGCGGCACCCCGCTGTAGACGTGGCATCATTTCTGACTCTCCTAAAAAGAAACTCAATTTTTCAAACAGACGTCTGCAAAGGCAGACGCAAAGAGCGATGCTATCTCCGGGCGGTTGAGGGGGAGTTAAAGTACCGCAGTCTAAACCGGAAACAGTCAGTTATTAGAATCCCATCGTTACGTTACAGAACGGTAAACATGATGGGCGAGCTTACTAGAAATGATAACAGCGACTGCAGATTTTCGGCGCGTCAGAAGCGCAGGCGCAGGGCGAGCTGGAGCTGGCGCTCGCGGTAGAGGGTAGTGCTGTTGGCGTTGGTGATGGTGCCGAAGCGGGCGGTTCCGTTGGCTCCGCTCAGGAATGTGAGACGGGCGTTGCCGCCGGGTGTGCTGGCTCCGTCGATGATGTAGCCGGTGGTGTCGATGTTGGTGGCGTTCTGGTGGTTGAGGACGTTGAAGACTTCGCCGACGACTTCGAGGTTGTAGCGCTCGCCGATGCGGGTGTCTTTGGCGAGGCGGGCGTCTACGTTGTACACGCGCGGGTAGCGGAAGGTGTTGCGGCCGACGGCGGGGATGCGATTGGCACCTCCGGAGCCATTGATGCCGGTGCCGAGGCCGGTGACTTTTGTCGATGGGCAGATGCCGAGGAGGAATTGCTCATAGGAGCATTCGAGCGACGGGATGGAGCCTGTTGTGCGCATGGTGAAGGGCAGACCGGTGCGGAGTTCGACGACGGGCGCGACGAGGTAGCCGTTGGCGAGATAGCCCCAGAGTCCGTGGACGCGCCAAGGGGCGTGCGCCACTGCGCTGCCGGTGACGCGGTGACGGATGTCGAAGTTGGAGTTGCCGTATTCGAGCTTGAAGTTGGTGGGGTCGAGGATGTCGTTGAGGTCGGCGAAGGTGCTCTCGTTCTGGTTGTAGTCGACGGCGTGGGCGTAGGTGTAGGAGCCGGTGAGGTCGAGGGCACGGGAGTGATGGCTGAGTTTGGCGACTCCGGCCTGGTAGGCGGAGTTGGTTTCGCTGAAGATGTCGGTGATCTGCTGGTAGTTAGGGTTGATGCGCTGGGTGAAGAAGTTTGTGGTATAGGTGCCGTGGAGCGGGCCTTTTCCGGTGGCGTCGTCGATCGTATAGGTGATGGTGGGGAAGGGCTGGTTGCCGGTGAGGTCGATGTTGGTGTCGATGAAGTTGGGCAGCTCGCGTCCGGCGCTGCCCATGTAGGTGAAGGTCAGCGTGGTTTTGTGGGGGAGGGCTTGTTCGAGGGAAAGCTCGGCCTGGTGGATCTGCGGGTTCTGGAAACGCGGGTCGAAGAAGACGGCGTTGGGGGCGACGGTCAGCGTGGGCTTGGCGCTGAAGACGTAGGGGAAGGGCGGAGTGCCTTTATCGGTGGGGCGGTAGAAGTAGGTCCGCTGGCCGTTGGGTGATCCGGTGCTGGTGAGCGCGGTGAAGGCGGTGGAGTTGATGATGCGCCCGTAGTAGATGCCGTATCCGATGCGGAGGACGGTGTTGCCCTTGCCGGTGATGTCCCAGGCGAGGCCCAGGCGCGGGCCGAAGTTGTTGCCGTCGTGGGGGAGGGCTGCGGTCTGGGGGATGTCGGGGTTGACGAGGTTTTTGTTGGTGTCAGGCAGCTGCTCGTATTCGTAGCGGATGCCGTAGGAAAGCGTCAGGCCGTGGGGCAGCTTCCATTCGTCGGAGATGAAGCCGGCGTAATCGGCGGTCTGGAACTGGAAGGTGGTGTAGCCTACGCCTTGCTCGAAGTAGGCATAGCAGGGCAGGTTGCCGACGCCGGTGGTTGTTCCGCTGCAGTGGTTGGGGGAGTAGTAGTCGGCGGCGAAGTCGAGAGGGTTCGAGTAGTCGTAGGTGCCGTTCTGGTCGTAGAGGTTGTCGCTGTAATCGGTGACGTAGTTGAGGTCGTAGCCGAATTTGATGGCGTGGTTGCCTTTGATCCAGGTGATGGTGTCGACGAATTGATGGCGGCGCTCGTCGGGATAGGCGGGGCGATCGAGGAAGGCCGGCTTGCCGAAGCGGAAGCCGTAGCTTCCTGAGGCGATCGAAATTTGCGGGGCGTGGCCGTAGACATTTTTCGACAGGCTCTGCTCGAAGGGCGCGGGCGCGTCGGAGAATTCCGATTCTGTGTCGCGGCCGTATTGATAGCGCGCTTCGTTAAGCATGTTGGCGGTCACGAAATATTGCCAGCGCGCGATGCCCCAATCTTCCTTCACGTAGTCGTTGCCGAAGCTGGCTATGCCGTAGTTCTCGGAGGCTCCGGTCTGCACGCCGTTGAGCGACGACCAGCGCATGTGGTTGTACTGGAGGGTGAGGTGGTTGCGCTCGTTGAGCTGCCAATCGATTTTTGGGAAGAAGATGATCTGGTTGCCGCTGCGCGGGACGGCGCCGAGCAGGCTGTTGAGGTTGTTGAGGAGGTTGTTGTAGCTGACGAGGGCTTGCGCCGGGGTTTGCTGGATACGCCCGGCGAGCGTCTCGATGCTCTGGGCGTTCTGCGTTTCGAAGAATTTACTGGGCGTTTCCGCGGTGGCTACGCCGGGGAAATCGCGGTTGAACTGGTCGTAGGCGAAGAACCAGAAGAGCTTGTCTCGGCGGATGGGGCCTCCGGCGTTTAAGCCCCATTGCTTGCGGATGTCTGAAGGCTTGAAGGGCGTGGTGACGAAGTCGCCGCTTCCGGTGCGGCTGGTGAGCGTGGTGAAGGGGTTGGTTGCACCCCAGTTGTTGTCGCGGTCGTAGAAGAAGAGCTGGCCGTGAACTTCATTGTCTCCGCTTTTGGTGACCGTGTTGACGACGCCTCCGGCGGCGCGTCCGTATTCGGCGGAGTAGTTCGACGTATTGACCTGGAATTCGCTGACAGCGGCTTGCGTGGTCGAGTAGCCGATGCGGGTACGGCCTCGTTCTTCTGAGAAAAACGCCTGATTGTTGTCGGCGCCGTCGATGGTGTTGTTGTTGAGCAGGACGCTGATGCCGCGAAAGCTGAGCAGGCCGTAGCCGTTCTGGTCGGGCGTGACGCCGGGCGCGAGGAGGGCGAAGTTGGACCAGCGGCGGCTGCTGGTGGGGAGCTCATCGACCTGGGTCTGGTCGATGTTTTGCGCCACGGCTGCGGTCGTGGTGTCGATTTGTGGGGTGGCGTTTACGCTTACGGTTTCTTGCGCGGTGCCGATGGCGAGCTTTGGGACGATGCGGGTGAGGCGGCCTATTTCCACAGTGACGGATTGTTCCACTAACGGCGCAAATCCGTCGGCGCCTGCGATGAGCGTGTAGGTGCCGGGTGTCAGCTCTTCAAAGTAGAAGCTGCCGCTTTCGCTCGTCTTCGCGTTGCGTTCGAATCCTGTGGCCGGGTTGCGCAGGGCGACTTGCGCGTTGGGGATCGGACGTCCGGATGCGTCGAGAACTGTGCCGGCGATGGCTCCGCCGGTGGTGGATTGGGCGGAGGTGCGGCAGGGGGACACGACGAACAATGCGCACAGCAGCGCGATCCAGAGCTTCAAGACCATCTCCAAGGCGAAGCAGTCAAACCGGGGCTAAGGCCCCATGCAAATATTGGGTGTCGTGATGCGAGATTACGCGATTCGGTAAACTAAGTAATAGAAATGTTTATTGATGAAGCACGAATCCGGGTGAAAGCCGGTGACGGTGGTAATGGCTGCATGGCGTTCCGCCGCGAGAAGTTTGTGCCGCGCGGCGGGCCTTCGGGCGGCGACGGCGGGCATGGCGGCGATGTCGTCATGGAATCGAGCGAGCGCCACAACACGCTGGTGCACTTTCGCTTTAACCCGGAGCACAAGGCGGATCGCGGGCGGCATGGCGAAGGCTCGAACTGCACGGGCAGCGACGGTGAAGATATTGTGCTGAAAGTTCCTGTCGGGACGGCGCTCTTCGACGAAGAGACTGGCGAGCTGGTGCACGACTTCCAGCGTCCGGACGAGCGCGTGGTGATTGCGCGCGGTGGACGCGGCGGGCGCGGCAACCAGCACTTTGCCACGTCGACGCATCAGGCTCCTCGTGAGCATGAGTTGGGACGCGCCGGCGAAGAGAAGAAATATCGGCTGGAGCTGAAGCTGCTCGCAGATGTGGGGCTGGTCGGTTATCCGAATGTGGGCAAGTCGACGCTGATCTCGCGGCTCTCGGCGGCGAGGCCGAAGATTGCCGATTATCCTTTCACGACGCTTGAGCCGAATCTGGGAGTGGTTTCGATTGGCGAATATCCAAACGAAGAAAGCTATGTCGTCGCCGATATTCCCGGGCTGATCGAAGGCGCGCATCTGGGCGCGGGGCTCGGCGTGCAGTTTCTGCGGCACATTGAGCGCACACGGCTGCTGGTGCATCTGGTGGATGTGTCGGATTCGAGCGGTCGGCCCGATCCGGTTGAGGATTTTAAGGTGATTCTGGGCGAGCTGAAGAGCTTTGGGCATGGGCTGGATGAAAAGCCGATGATCGTGGTCGCGTCGAAGGCCGATGTGGCGAATCCGGAGAAGCTCAAGAAGTTGCAGACGATGGCCAAGCGGAAGAAGCTGGCGTTCTATGCGATTTCGGCGGTGACTGGATTGGGCGTGGATGCTCTGAAGTATGCGATTGGGGATCGGGTTAGAGCGTTGAGGGAAACTGAGTTGGCTGCCAGTTAGTTTGCTTGCAGGCTACAAGCTAACACGGTAGAAACCACGCTCTCTAAATCGGAAAGTTGGTTCCAGAATTCTCATGAGCGTAATGTCCTCTCGCACATGGGCTGGTTTGGCAAGGTCAACATCGTTGCTGAGCCAAACTCCATAGAGTTCTACAGCTTTCTCTCCGCTCTCCCGAAATAACGCAACCAAAGCCTCGCGATTTATGCGCTCATCTGCTGCCCACTGTGGATCGTCCACCTCTATTTCGGGGTATCCAACCCACTCTCCTCTGGTCAGGGTGACATGCGGAAAATCGCATCCACAACCAGATGTGGAACCAATGTATTGAACCTCGGGATAGCTGAAGTGCGTCACGATGGCAGCATCGCGTTCTTCGAGCGCCTTCACGCACAAGTTAGGTGCGTCCTTGTTCCACTCCTCTCGTGGGAGTGGGTTGGTAGTGCCAGCGTAAAGCATGAAACACATACTGCCCCTTTGTATTGCTCTATCTTAACTGCCAACTAAGTGCAATAGCGATCCGTTCCTTCACCATTTGTCATTGCCTTCTTTGCTTCGCAAAGGATGCGGCACCCCTTTCGTGCGAATTATGCAGATCCTGCGCTCAGGATGACAAATCTGAGAACAAGGTTTTGGCGGAGTAGAATGGCAGTAGGAATTATTCCTACTAGAAAAGCCATGCCTTCGATCGAAAAAATCAGCATTGCTCTTCCTGCGGAGATGGTGGCTCAGTTGCGCGAGGCTGTCGAATCCGGCGAGTATGCGTCGAGCAGCGAGGTGGTCCGTGACGCGCTGCGGGAATGGACGCAGAAGCGGAACCTGCACCAGCAGGGCTTGGAAGAGCTGCGGCGGGTCTGGAAGCAGGCCGTCAAGGACGAGGCTCCCGGCGTTGCGCCGAAGGAAGTGCTTTCGCGCCTTGAGAAGAAATACCGGACGATGAGCAAGTAGTGCGCGTCGAGTTTTCGGCTTTCGTCGAAGGCGACCTGATAGCCATTGCCGACTACATTGCGCGGGACAATCCAGAGCGCGCGGTCGAGTTCATTCGGGAGATACGTGACGAGATTCGCCGCATTGAGAAGAATCCTTTGATTTACAGGCTTCTTCCGGAGATTGGGGAAGAGGCGCGACTGGCCATCGTTGGCAGATACTTGATTCTCTTTCGCGTCCAAGTCAAAGTTGTAAGAATTGAGCGCGTTGTGTTCGGCGGGCGCGATCTTCCATTGTTGCTGCAGTAGACGCGAACCCAAATCGCCGTGACGGGCCAAGGCCTTTTACTTTCCCAGCCTGACTCGTCAGCTGGGACACTCCTTTTTTCGTGCCGCTCGGTAGAAAACTGCAGGTCTTTCGACTCCGCGCCTAATGTGCTTCGCGCCGGAGAGCCCAGGCTGCTAACAGTACCAGGCTCGGTATTTATTGATGTCATCCATCCTAAGGTAGAAGTGCTTCGGCCAAAGTGGTGACGGCTTCGTCAATCTGACATGCCGTTGCCTCGCTCCGCAACAGCCTCCATCGGTAGACGTCTGTGCCTCCGGTACGTACTTCGAGTCTTCGTCGTCGTCCTCTGCGCTGTGGTGACTCCTACCCGCTGCACGGAGCCAAGATGGCATCTTATGGCCGCGTCGGCGTGGGCGGAGTCAGGCGGGCTGCCGGATGTTAAGCACGATGCACGCGCTGACTACGTAGGTGACGATGGCTGCCGATCCTGCCATGCGGACAAAGTGGAATCATTTCATCAGACTGCGCACTACCTGACATCCAGCGTGCCAGATGAAAAATCCATTCTGGGTAGCTTTGCGGCGGGAAACAACCTTCTGAAAACTGCGAATCCTAACCTTTTCTTCAGGATGGACGAGCGCCACACGAACGGGAAGGCAGAATTTTTTCAGACGGCAGTGGCGGGAACGCCTCCTCATACGAGCGAGCGGGCAGAGCAGTTTGCTTTTGTGATTGGATCAGGCGGTAAGGGGAAGACGTATTTGTACTGGAACGACGATCTGCTTTTTCAATTGCCGGTGTCGTATTGGAGAGATCTGGGCTGGGTGAACAGTCCCGGTTACCGAGACGGTTTCGCCAACTTCGATCGCCCGATTATTCCTCGCTGCCTGGAGTGCCATGCGACTTATTTCGAAAGTCTGCCACCGCCGGTGAACCAGTATAGCCATGCGGGTTTTGCTCTCGGCATCCAATGCGAGAAATGTCATGGGCCGGGTAGAGAGCATGTGCGACGAGAGGCAACGAAGGCGGCTGACTCTTCAGGAAGCGGCATACTGAACCCGGCGCGATTCCCGCGAGGGCGGCAGATGGATCTTTGCGCCTGGTGCCATGCGGGACATGGCGATGCGCTGCTGCCAAGCTTCTCGTACCAGCCGGGTGAGCCCCTGGAGAAATATATCCGGCGGCCACAGCCTGATCCGAATGCTCCGCCGGACGTGCATGGCAATCAAGTGGAGATGCTGAGAGAGAGTCGCTGCTTTCAGGCATCTGAGTTGACCTGTCTGACATGCCATGATCCTCATGCGTCGCAGCATGATCTGGCGGAGTTTTCTCGGCAGTGCCTGAACTGCCACAAGCCAAGCTCCGCGATATTCTCGAAGCCGGACCACCCCGTATCGAACAACTGCATTGATTGTCATATGCCCAGGCTGGAGACGAATATGATTGTTTTCGATTGGCAAGGCAAAAGCGTGAGACCACAAATCAGGAGTCACTGGATCAAGGTGTACGCCACCACTGCGTCCCGTTGAGACATTGTCACAGGTCTAGTCTTTGCCTGGTAATTGCGTTCCATTGCAAAATGGGGGCGGTTATTGGCGGAGAGATCAACCCCGGCGCGACCAGATCGACGATGGATTGCGGCGGGATATTTCCTTCCTTGTTGCGGAAGAGGCCTTTGACCCAGGCGACGGCGGCGAGGCCGGCTTCTGAGTGGAAGCTCTGCTCCATGTAAATCCACTTCTCGTCCCAGCAGAGGGTGCGCGTGCGCAGTTCGAAGGGTGCCCATAGGTCCAAAGACCGGCGGTAGGTGACGTCGACGGAGCCGACGAGCGGCATCCAGCGTTCTTTGAATGCGCGTGTCAGGATGCCGTTGGCGGCCATCATGTGGATGCGGCCGTAGTCCATGCAGCTGAGGTAGCGCGAGTTGTTGAGGTGGAAGTTGAAGTCGATGTCGTTGGGCCAGACGCGCATGCGGATGCGGTCTTCGTCGAGGACGCCGATGCGCGGCAGCGGGCGGATGCGCTGGCGCACGGCGAGCAGCGGGATGCGGACGAAGCTGTTGATGTGAGCCATCGGAGAGAGCGATTATCTTCAGGGTACACAAGTAACCGCCAAACGATTACGACATAGTTTCTGGAAAAATCCGAAGGTGGGATGGAACAACCCCGGGCTGCGCGATACAGTTCAGACATTGAGTAGCACTTGGGGGAGGGCTACTGAATCGGACGCCCGTAGACATAACTTGTCTATGGGCGTTTTCGTTTTGGGGCAAATCTCAGTGCTTTTTGAAGTACTGCACTTCGCGCTCGTGCTGCTTCGCCTTTCTAGCGTGGAGAAGGTGCCAAGGTTGCAGTGCTTGCCTGTGGATGCGTCCTTCTTGCGCAAATAGAGGCGATACTCACCGGATTTAAGTTTGCGGATCATACTCTGAACGGATGCGATCGTGGCGCGGCGGGTTTTCGGCGTATCCAGAGTGCTGCGCCTGCGAGCACAGAGCCGATGGCTATGATCTGCGTGACGGTGAAGGCTTCGTGGAAGACGAAGCTGCGGTTGCCTCGGTAGAAGTCGAGGAAATAGAGCGCGAGTCCGTAGACGAAGAGGAAGGTTCCGGCTTGGTCGCCGTCGTGCGCTCGACGCGGAAGCCAGAAGAGCAGCAGGCCCAGCAGCGAGAAGAGGATCAGCGCTTCATAGAGTTGCACCGGGTGCAGGCGGATGCCGAGCGGCGTGCCGGACCAGAGGGCCGCGAGCCCATGTTTGTAGACGACGCCCCAGGGCTTGTCTGTCGGCATGCCGTAGTTTGAGCCGGCGGCAAGGGCTCCAAGATTGGTGATGGCGAGGCCGAGGGCGGCTGCGGGTGCGAGGCAATCAAGGGTGCGGCGCAGCGGCAGGCGGTTTGCGAATATGTATCCGAGACAGGCACATATAGCGAGCGCCACTCCGCCGTAGAAGATGCCGCGGCTGCGGATAGTGACGAGGCCGAGCATCCAGATCGGGTGCGAGGCGAAATCGCGCAGGTGAAAAAGGACGAGCAGCAGGCGTGAGCCGAGCAGCGCTGTGAAAATGCCGATGATGCTCAGGTTCCAGATTTTGTTCGGGTCGAGAGCCAGACGGCGCGCGGTGTGCGCGGCCATTGCCAGGGCGGCTATCAGCGCGATGGCAGCGAAGACGCCGTAGGTTGGAATGGCGATGTGGCCGAGCTGGAAGAGGCGTGGATGCAATCTGGTCTAAAAATTCGCTGCTGTGAAATTTGCGGCTGTCGAAACGAAAAGCAGATTCTTCGACTCCGGCTTCTCTTCGAGAAGCCTTCGCCCAGAATGACAAACTAATTTTTTGTTCGCTCGGGATGACAACTCGAAATAAGAAAAGCAAAACCGACCCACGGGGCCGTGGAGCGATGCGCCGGTGAACCCGTCCTAAGACGGTGGGAACTCTCCGCGGCTCTTTAGGCATTCCGGACTGGCGGACACTGCGCACCGAGCCGATTTGTCGAGTCGAGCTCCCTGTTCAATGAATGTAGGTTCAACCGACGATTATCGCGACCACCTGCTTTGCAGGCCGGTTTCTATATTGGATGCTAGCGGGAGACGGCGTGGATTGCAAGTGACTGCCGGGTGACCGGCGGCAGTCGGCGTCAGCCGATTTTACGGTCCTCGCTCAACACGGCGTCGAGCAGACCGGTGAGCTTGCTGGCGCGGTTGCGCATGTTCTCTTTTTCGGTGCCGATGAGAGCGCGATAGCGCTGTTCGAGCGCGGACAGCTCGTCGGCAATGTTGAGCGCGGCGAGCACGGCTACGCGCAGCGAGTCGACGCTTTTTCCCTGGGCAGCGACGGCGCGCATTTTTGTGTCGACAATTTCGGCCAGCTGCTGGATGTAGGCCGGGTCCTGACCGCGCAGGCGGTAGGTCTGGTCGTAAATGTCTACTGTTACGAACTGCGTAGTGTCGGTGCTCGCTTGCTGAG
>Ga0207057_1018_pt1 | contig 47350 bp, 46 predicted proteins | sample Alteio_BWMinCont_33_FD_153265 | JGI IMG/M metagenome (GOLD analysis project Ga0207057, IMG submission 153265) | Enriched cells from forest soil in Barre Woods Harvard Forest LTER site, Petersham, Massachusetts, United States -... | ecosystem: Environmental > Terrestrial > Soil > Temperate forest >... | reverse complement strand
TGGCAGGCAGACAACGAACTACGATGCGACTTCCGTCGCTTCATCTGCCGAGCAGATGGAAAAAGCTGGAGTCAAGCCACGCATCATGATCGATTGCAGCCACGCCAACAGCGGCAAGGATCACAAAAAGCAGGGCGCGGTCTGCCGCGAGGTAGCTGCGCAGATTGCCGCAGGGGACAGTCGCATTTTCGGAGTGATGCTCGAAAGCAATCTGGTCGCTGGTTCACAGAATCTGGTAAACGGAAACTCCCTCACCTACGGGCAAAGCATTACTGACGCCTGCATCGACTGGAACGAAACGAAGGGCCTGCTGGCGGACCTTGCTGCCGCGGTTCGCGCCCGCCGGCTTTTGTGAACCTAATCTCATGTCGGTCCTAATTAACTGTCGGCGGCCTGACAATCTTGTCGCGCCCAAATAAGTTTGCTTGGGCGGGCACGGTCTTCTGTGTAGACTACGCCCAAGCATGACAACTGTTACGTCACCAGAAAAGCGCAGCGGCTTTGTCTCCGCTCTGGAGCGCTACTTCCGTTTCGACTCGCTCGGAACGAACTGGCGCACGGAGATTCTTGCTGGATTCACGACCTTTATCACGATGGCTTATATCGTCTTCGTGAACCCCGCGATTCTGCACGAGACAGGTATGCCGATTGCCGCGGTAACGGCGGCAACGTGCCTCTGCGCCGCGCTGGGCAGCATCCTGATGGGAGCCCTGGCGAACTATCCGATTGCACTGGCTCCCGGGATGGGGCTGAATGCTTACTTCACCTATACCGTTGTGAAGCACATGGGCGTGCCGTGGCAGACTGCACTCGGCGCCGTGTTTCTTTCGGGCGTGATTTTTCTGCTTCTGACGATTGGGGGCATTCGACAGCGGCTGATGAGCGCGATTCCGCATGAGTTGCACGCGGCGGTGGCGGGGGGCATTGGGTTGTTTATTGCGTTTATCGGGTTGCACAATGCGGGGATTATCGTTTCCGACCGGGCGACGCTGGTGGGGCTAGGGAACCTGCGCAATCCGCAGACGGCGCTGGCAATGTTCGGGTTGCTGCTGATTGCAGTTCTGCAGGTGTTTCGCGTGCGTGCTTCGATGCTGATCGGGATCATCGGCACGGCGCTTACAGGATGGACGTTCAGCCTGGTGCACTGGCAGCCGCAGGCGTACCGGCTCTCTGACATTACGGCAACCGCCTTTAAGCTGGATATTCGCGGCGCGCTGCATATCGGCGCCTTCGAGATTATTTTTGTTTTCCTCTTTGTCGATCTCTTCGACAATATCGGCACCCTGGTGGCAGTGAGCAAGAAGGCCGGGCTGATTGACGCCCAGCATCGTATTGCGCGGCTGAACCGCATTTTCTTTGCCGACGCTACGGCGACCATTGCCGGATCGCTTTCAGGAACTAGCACCGTGGTGAGCTATATTGAATCGAGCGCAGGCGTGGCGGCTGGAGGGCGATCGGGCGTTACGGCCATCGTTACGGGACTGTTGTTTGTGGTGGCGCTGTTTGTTGCGCCGCTCGTCGGGGCGATTCCGACAGCCGCGACATCGCCTGCCCTCATCATTGTTGGCGGCCTGATGCTTTCTTCAATCAGTGAGATCCCGTGGTCCGATCCGCTGGTGGCGTTTCCGGCGTTTCTGACGCTGGTGACGATTCCGCTGACGTACTCGATTGCTAATGGGCTGAGCTTCGGCATCATCGCGTTCGCAGTACTGCACCTCTTCGGCGGACGCTTTCGCTGGCAGGACTGGCTGCTGTACGTGCTGGCGGCGCTGTTTCTGCTGCGCTTCTTCTACATGGCGCGAGGCTGACTCGCGCCAGCTTTGGCCCTACATTTTGTAGCGGCCCAGATCCTCGTCGTTCAAATTTTCCAGCCAGCGCCGCAGCTCTTCCTGCGTTGCCTGATCAGTAGGGTTTGGGATGACTTTGGCAACGCGCAGGACATCTTCATCCACAAAAATCGGGCAGTCGGCACGAAGGGCGAGTGCTAACGCGTCAGAAGGGCGGCAGTCGATGGTGATAGGCTCGCCATCCTGCTCGAGCCAGAGAACCGCATAGAAGGTGTCGTTCTTAAGCTCGGTGACGACGACGCGCTGGACGGTTGCATTCAGACCATGGACGAGGTTCTTGAGCAGATCGTGCGTCATGGGGCGCGGCGTGGTCGCCTTTTCGACTTCGAGGGCGATGGCGTTGGCCTCGTACAGGCCGACCCAAATGGGCAACACCGTGTCTCCCTGCACGTCTTTCAGAATGACGATCGGCGCGTTGGTCGAAGGATCGACCATCAGTCCCCGGATTTTCATCTCGATTTCCATGCAGTGGCCCCCTTAGGCTACGGCTTCACCGACCAGGCTGTTGGGGAAGCTCTTTGTGACTCGCACCTGCAGATAGCTTCCCGTAGCGGGAAGAATAGGCTGCGTGGTCGTGAAGTTCAATGTTTTATTCTGCGATGTGCGACCGATGACTTGACCACGGGCCTGGTTATGGCCTTCAACCATTACTTCCATGATATCGCCTATGTGATTGCTGTAGTTAGCCCTCTGGATTTCCCGCTGGCGATCGAGCAGGATCTGCAGGCGCTCGGATTTCACTTCGTCCGGAATCGAATCGGGCATGGTGATGGCGGGCGTGTTCGGACGCGGCGAATACTTGAAGGCGAAGACAGCGTCGTATTGCACTTCATGCAGCAGCGTGATGGTGTCTTCGAAGTCTGCGAGGGTTTCGCCAGGGAAGCCTACGATGATGTCTGTGGTCATGCTGATCGGGCGCTTTGCCGCCTTGATCCATGAGATGCGTTCGAGATACCAGTCGCGGGTGTACTCGCGCTGCATCAGGTGAAGCACGTCGGACGATCCGCTTTGCACAGGCAGGTGGACGTGGTCACAGAGCGAGGGGACGGCGTCGATGACTTCGACGATGTCGCGGGTGAAGTCGCGCGGGTGCGAGGTGGTGAAGCGAACGCGGCGGATGCCGGGGATTTCGCCGACGGCGGCGAGGAGTTCGGCGAAGGAACGCTTCCCTTCCGAATCGCGGTACGAGTTGACGTTCTGGCCGAGAAGCTGGATTTCGGTGTAGCCGCGATCGGCCATGCGGTGGGCTTCGGCTAAGACAGAAGTTGAAGTCCGGCTGCGCTCTTTGCCGCGTGTGTAGGGGACGACGCAGTAGGCGCAGAACTTGTCGCAGCCCTCGATGATGGTGATGTAGCCGCGATGCGCATTGCTGCGGGCGGTGAATTCCGTTTCGAAGGTCTCCTCGGTCTGGCGGTCGTCGAGGCCGGTGATGCGCTTCTCGCCCAGTTCGAGGCGGACAAGCATCTCGGGCAGCTTGCGATAGGAGGCTGAACCGGAGACGAGTGAGACGTAGGGGGCGCGCTCGAAGATGCGCTCGCCTTCCTGCTGCGCGACGCATCCGAGGACGCCGAAGCGCTTGCCCTGCGCGGTTAGCTTCTTGTAGTCGTTCAGGCGGTTGAAGACCTTTTGCTCGGCCTTGTCGCGGATGGAGCAGGTGTTGTAGAGGATGAGGTCGGCAGCCTCTTCGGTTTCTACCTGGTGGTAGCCCTGCTGCGTGAGCGTGCCGATGACTTTTTCCGAGTCATGAACGTTCATCTGGCAGCCGAAGGTTTCCAGGTAGAAGGTCTTATGATGCGCCGCGGCGCTCTCTGATTGAGGCGCATTGATGATTTCGAAATCCGGCATAACTGCTTTGATTATATCGCCGGCAGCTCTGCTCTCAGGGAGTTATTGCTGTTGCCTTGACGCGCTCACGGCAAGCAACAAAAAATTTGTTAGCTTAACGGTGAAGCCTCTCATCCACTTCGCATGCAATTACCTACTCTTGAGGAAATTCAGAGCGCGACGCAAGTTGTCCGTGCCGTGATGCCGCCTACGCCGCAGTACACCTGGCCGCTTCTGAATGCGCGGGCTGGCACTGAAGTCTGGGTCAAGCATGAGAACCACTCGCCGGTGGGTGCTTTCAAGCTGCGCGGCGCTGCTGTTTACATGGACTGGCTGAAGAAGAGTCAGCCGCTAGTCACAGGCGTGATTGCGGCCACGCGCGGAAATCATGGACAGGGTGTGGCGCTGGCTGCGGCGCGTCTCGGATTGACGTCGGTGATCGTTGTCCCACATGGCAACAGTCGCGAAAAGAATCGGGCGATGCAGGCGTTGGGCGCCGAGTTGATCGAACACGGCGAAGACTTTCAGGCAGCGCTCGAACATGCGGGAGTTCTGGCGGAGGCTCGTGGCTTGCATCCCGTGCCGTCGTTTCATCCGCTGCTGGTGCACGGGACCGCAACCTATGCGCTGGAGTTCTTTCAGGAGGCGCCTGAACTGGATGCGGTGTATGTGCCGATCGGGCTTGGGTCTTCGATCTGCGGGATGATTGCTGTTCGCAATGCTCTGGTGCTTAAGACGAAGATTGTCGGCGTGGTGGCTGAGGATGCTCCTGCATATGCGATTTCGTTTCGCGAGAGAAAGGCGGTTTCGGCAGCAGCGAATTCACTGCTGGCCGATGGGCTCTCGTGTCGCGTTCCTGTTCCGAAGGCGCTCGAGATCATCCTTGCAAATGTCGATCACATCGTCGAAGTCAAAGAGGGGGAAATTGCGGCTGCGATGCGCGCATATTACGAAGACACGCACAATGTTGCCGAAGGCGCGGCGGGAGCGGGGTTGGCAGCGGTACTAAAGGAGCGCGAGGCTTTGCGCGGAAGGCGTGTTGGTGTTGTGCTTACCGGTGGCAACGTGGATCGCGAACTGTTTCTGGATGCGCTGAAGACGGCATGAAAGAAAAAGCACTCACACCTTTATCGCATGGCGCGCCGCATCACTGCTTCGGGTGCGGCGAGGCGAACCGTTCGGGCCTGCGGCTGAAGTTTTTTGTCGACGGGGAGCAGGTGGTTTGCCATGCACGGCTGGCGCCCAGGTTTGAAGGTCCGCCGGGGCACGCGCATGGCGGCGTGATTGCCACGCTGCTGGATGAGGCGATGAGCAAGGCCAATCGCCTGCATGAGGTGGTCGCGATGACGCGGCACATGGAGATTGAATATCTTCGGCCTGTGCCGCTGCGGCAGCAGCTTACGTTGACTGGCCGCAGGGTGTCGCACGACGGGCGCAAGAATCATTGCGAGGCCGAGATACGCGACGATTCGGGCCATCTTCTGGCGCGGGGCAAGGCGCTGTTTATTGCTGTCGACCGGAGCATACTGCCGCGATCAGGAAAGGCTGGCGCGTGATGAAAGCCCTGATACTGGAAGGTCCGGGAAAGCTGGCTGTCGGGACTCGGCCAATGCCGGTCGCTTCACCGGGTGAAGTTCTGCTGCATGTGCAGCTAGTGGGATTATGCGGCAGCGATCTCAATTCGTTTCGCGGCAAGAATCCACTGGTCTCTTATCCGCGCATTCCTGGTCATGAGATCGCCGCGACCGTAGCGGATTCGGGCAGCGCGAGCGACGCGCTGCCGCCGGGAACCAATGTTACGCTTCTGCCTTATACGAGTTGCGGGAGGTGCGCTTCGTGTCTGCGGCAGCGGCCGAATTCCTGCGAGTTCAACCAGACGCTGGGCGTACAGCGCGATGGTGCGCTTACGGAATACATCTCGCTTCCGGCGGCAAAGATTGTGCGCGGAGACCTGAGTTTGAAAGAACTGTGTTTGGTTGAGCCACTTTCGATTGGCTTTCATGCGGTTTCTCGCGGACAGGTTACGGCGAAAGACACGGTCGCTGTTCTCGGCTGCGGCGGGGTCGGTCTGGGCGCAATTGCAGCCGCGAGTTTTGCCGGGGCAACAACGGTTGCCATCGATGTTGATGACGGGAAACTGGAGATTGCCCGCAAGGCTGGCGCAGCGGTCTGCATCAACAGCCGGACGCATGACTGTCATGTTGCGTTGCGCGATCTGACTGACGGCCTGGGCCCGGATGTGTTTATTGAGGCGATTGGTCTGCCGCAGACATTTCGCACGGCCGTCGAAGAAGTGGCCTTCACCGGGCGTGTTGTTTATATCGGGTATGCGAAAGAGCCGGTTGCTTACGAGACGAGGTTGTTTGTGCAGAAGGAACTGGATATACGCGGTTCTCGCAACGCGCTTCCGGAGGATTTCCGCACAGTGATTGAGATGCTTGAAGCGAAGCGGTTTCCGGTGGAGAAGGCTGTCAGCTTGATTGTGAGCCTTGATGAAGCGCCGCAGGCGATTGCGCTGTGGGCGGAGAATCCGTCCAGCTACAGTAAGATTATGGTTTCGTTGCAGTAGCCGCGGCGCTCTGCATCAATTGGCCCTTTGAAAACTGCTAAACTGTAGAGTTCACAGACATTTTGAATGGGCGTCTACCTGTCAACCGCTGATCGGCCGCGCCGGAGGGACACAAATGAGTACAAATAACGGCACTGATACTGGCGTCAGTCTTCGCCTGAAAGTTGGCCTGGCGGAGATGCTGAAGGGCGGCGTGATTATGGACGTCATGAACGTTGAGCAGGCGCGTATTGCCGAAGAAGCGGGCGCGGTCTCCGTTATGGCGCTCGAGCGCGTTCCGGCGATGATCCGCGCTGAAGGTGGCGTGGCGCGCATGGCGAATCCCAAGCTCATCAAGGAGATCATGGGCACCGTTTCGATTCCAGTAATGGCCAAGGCCCGCATCGGACATTTTGTGGAAGCGCAGGTGCTCGAGGCGATCGGCGTGGACTTCATCGACGAGTCCGAGGTTCTTACTCCGGCCGACGAGGCGCACCACATCGACAAGCACGCTTTCACGACACCTTTTGTCTGCGGCGCGCGCGATCTGGGTGAGGCCCTGCGGCGTATTGCGGAAGGCGCTGCGATGATCCGCACCAAGGGCGAGGCGGGGACGGGCGACGTGGTGCATGCGGTGAAGCATATGCGCCAGATCGTCCGCGATATTCGGGCCCTTACCGTTCTTTCTGACGACGAGCTCTATGTCGCCGCTAAGGAGCATAAAGCTCCGTATGAGCTGGTGCGCATGGTGGCGAAGTCGGGCAAGCTGCCGGTTCCGAATTTTTCCGCCGGTGGTATTGCTACTCCCGCCGACGCGGCGCTGATGATGCAGCTTGGCGCTGAGACGGTCTTTGTCGGCTCCGGGATCTTTATGAAGGAGCGTGCTACCCCGCTTGATGTGGAGCACGACCAGGCGGAACGCGCTGAGGCCGTATCCAGGGCGCGCGCGATCGTGATTGCGACAACCCACTACAACGATCCGAAGATCGTCGCAGAGGCGTCCGAGCAGGTGACTGGCACTATGAAGGGTCTGGCCGTCTCTACGCTGGATCAGGAACATCTGCTCCAAACTCGCGGCTGGTAATTTGCCATTAAGGCGGACGCGCCTTCGGCGCTACACTGCAACTTGCATCACGGGCGAGGGCTTTCAGCCCTCGTATTTGCATTCCTTGCGACAAAGACGATTGAATTACCTGAGGTAGCGTTCGAACGTGTCGATAGAACCGGGAGAAGATCAAAAGAAAATTCCGCGCATCGGCGTACTGGCGATTCAGGGCGACTATGACGCGCACGCTGTCGCATTGCGCGAGGCGGGTGCTGAGGCGGTACTTGTTCGCAAGCCAGAGGAGCTGGCAGCAATTGATGGCCTGATTATTCCCGGCGGTGAATCGACGACATTTCTGAAGTTTCTCGCGCGCGATGGGTTTCTGAATGCGCTGCAGGACTTTGTCCGGCAGAAGCCAACCTTCGGGACCTGCGCCGGGTGCATTCTGCTGGCAAAAGAAGTGCTGAATCCTGCGCAGGAGAGCCTCGCAGTGCTCGATGCGACGGTCGAACGCAATGCATATGGACGCCAGATGGATAGCGCAATCCTCAATGCCGCAACGCAGCTGGATGGCGGTCCGCTGGAAACGGTCTACATCCGCGCGCCACGCATTGTGAAAACTGGCGCTGAAGTTGAGGTGCTGGCGGAGCGCGATGGCTTTCCAGTTCTGGTAAGGCAGCGGCAGATTCTTGCGGCCACATTCCATCCGGAGCTTTCCGCTGACCGCCGCGTGCATCGGCTCTTTGTGGATCTGGTTCGTTCTGCGCAAAACTGCTGAGAGACAATCAATAGCATGAGGGATGATCACGTCTGGTGGATGCCACCCAATGGCGCCCTGCACGGCGTCGCTATTGACAGGTTGATGTGGTGGAACCTCGTAGCGTTGAGCGCGCTCTTTGTGCTCGCGCATATTTTTCTTTTCGCCGCCATGATTCGCCAAAAGAAGAGCGCGTCTCAAATTGCAGACTTTTCGTGGAAGCGAGAAGCGATACCCCTCGCAGCCCTCACGCTGGTCTATGCATGGATGGCTATCAGCGCGCAACGGCTCTGGGCGACAATTCGCTATCAAGGCGCCGCCCCGAATGCGCTTCAGGTGGAAGTGACGGGCATGCAGTTTCAGTGGTACTTCCGCTATCCGGGGCAAGACGCAGCGTTTGGTCTGACGCGGCCGGAACTCATCAACGCGCCGGCAGGAAATCCTCTCGGGGTTGACCGAACGGACCCACGCAGCGCCGACGATATAGTTTCGAGCATTCTCGTGCTGCCCGCGGGACGCGAGGTTGATCTTGGGATTCAGGCCGTCGATGTGATTCATGGATTTTTCATTCCTGGCATGCGACTCAAACAGAACGCGGTTCCGGGGATGCAGATGCACATCCACTTCACCCCGTCAGTTGCTGGCGATTACCCGATCCTTTGTTCACAGGTCTGCGGAACGGGACATGCGCGCATGCAATCGCATCTGCATGTCGTTTCGGAGAGCGAATACCAGGCCTGGCTCGCAAGTCATGAGCCTCACCAGACTCCGGGAGCGGCACGATGAGTCTCAGACTGCAAACAGAACACCTGCAACGCAAGTGGCTCTTTACCACAGACCATCGCGCAATTGGCATCGCTTATCTGCTGCTCTCGTTGGTGGCGGTTGCTGTGGGTACCGTGCTGTCGATTTTCATGCGGATTCATCTCATCGCGCCTGACCTGAAGCTGCCCTTCTGGGGTGTGGTGCCTCCGGAGGGCTATTTGGCGCTGGTGACGATGCACGGCACGTTGATGGTTTTCTTCGTGCTGACGACTGCGCCAGTGAACGGATTTGCCAGCTTGATTCTTCCGGCGCAGATTGGCGCGCGGCGGATGGCTTTGCCACTGCTCAATGCGCTTTCCCTCTGGCTGACGCTGATCTCGTTCGGAGTGTTGCTGGCAGCGTTCTTCGTTCGCGGCGGGGCGCCAATTTCCGGTTGGACGAACTACCCGCCGCTCAGCGCGATAGCCGCGGCCGGTCCGGGCCAGGCTGCCGGTATGGATCTGTGGCTGGTCAGCATCGGTATCTTCTGCCTCGCTTCAGTATTGAGCGCAATCAATCTGCTGACCACCATCATCAGCAAACGCTGTGAAGGAATGACGCTGATGCGGATGCCGCTTACAGTCTGGGCGTGGCTGGTGACGGCGGTGCTCATTCTCTTTGCGTTCAGCATCTTGCTGGCTGCTGTGGTGTTGCTGCTGAGCGACCGGCACCTGGCGACAAGTTTCTTTGTGCCACCGGGCGAGGTAATCGATGGGCTGCTCGTTGCTCCGCAGGCGAACGGGTCGCCGATGCTGTGGCTGCATCTCTTCTGGTTTTTCGGCCACCCGGAGGTTTATATCGCCGTATTGCCGGCGATGGGATTGACCTCTTCCCTGCTGGCGAACTTTACCCGACGGCCCGTCTTCGGCTATCGGTTCATGGTGGCGACGACGCTGGCGATTGGCTTTTTCGGGCTGCTGGTCTGGGGACACCACATGTTTGTGAGCGGTATGAATCCTTATGCCGGGACGGCGTTTGCGCTGACGACCATGGCGATCGCGGTTCCAAGTTCGGCCTCTGTCTTAGGCTGGCTGCTGATGCTGCTGCGCGGACGCGACAGCCGCGTGCATCCTCTACCCACTGCGATGCTGTTTACGCTGGGCTTTCTGTCATTCTTTATCGCCGGTGGCCTGACCGGGCCGATCCTGGCGCAGCCGGTTCTGGATGCCTACCTGCACAACACTTATTTCGTGGTAGCGCATTTTCATCTGATTATGGCCATGGCCGGAATGTTTTCGCTCTTTGCGGCGGTGTACTACTGGTTTCCATTGATGACCGGCAGGCTGATGAACGAGCGGCTGGGCAAGTGGCACTTCTGGCTTTCGCTCATCGGGGCTTACGCCACCTTTTTCCCTATGCACTTCGCTGGACTGGCCGGGCAACCGCGGCACTACGCCCAGCTCACCGGAAGCACTTCTACGCTGGGTTCTCTGCTGCCCCTGCAGACCGGGATCACCCATTCGGCTCTGTTTCTGGCGACGGCACAACTGCTTTTTCTTGTGAATTTGGTTTGGAGTGCGCGGCATGGACGCGTGGCCGGCGTGAACCCGTGGCAGGCTACGACCATGGAATGGGCCTTAATCGACTCCGATTGCAAGGTCGTTCGGGGGCCTTACGAATATCGTTTTCACACAAATTTACCTGACTTCATTCTGCAGTGTGCCGACGAGGCCGAACAGGAGTAAGCTGTACGCGAGAGGGATTCGCGCATGCCCGCCACCTTTACTCGTACCCCAGCCGAAATCGACCGGAAAGATACTGGAATTGGCGGCAAGCCGCCAGTCGACAGGCGGCCTACGGGTGGCGGTGGAGGCGACGACAACTGGGATAATCACCCGCAGGGGAGGCGCGGTCCGCGTGAACTGCTGACACGCTATCGTCTCGGGCTCTTCTTCGCCCTGGCGGGCGATTTGATGTTTTTTATCGCGCTGGTGAGCGCTTTTTTTGTGCGCCAGAATGCCGGACACTTCGACCCACGAGACAATTATGTTTCCGACTGGCATCCGCTGGCGGTCCCGCCGATCCTCTGGATCAATACCGCAATTCTCCTCCTCAGCAGCGCGACGATTGAAGCCGCGCGCCAGCACCTTTTTCACGAAGTAGATGTCATGGAGGAATGGCTCGGCCTTGGACGGCCCGCCGTTCGGCGCGCATCGCCGTGGCTCGTTGGCACTGTGATTTTAGGCGTGATGTTTCTCGCTGGACAGTGGATCGCATGGCAGCAGCTTGCCTCGCAGGGAATGTTTTTTGGGACGAACGAGAACAGCCACTTCTTCTACCTGATTACAGCGACTCACGGAATCCATCTTGTGCTTGGCATTCTGGCCCTGGCTGTAGCTCTTTGCGCGCTGTTTCTGCTGCGGCGAGTTGAGATGCGGCAGATCGTTGTCGACTGCACGGCCTGGTACTGGCATACCATGGGCTTTTTCTGGATTTTCCTCTTCGTGCTCCTGACCTGTTTCCAGTAATTTCGATTCCATTCACTCACCATAAATCCGTCGGCCTATTTGCCCTCATCGGCACGCCGCCGCCCGCGTCCTCACGCTAAACTGACCTGCAGATGCCCGCCATTTTTCAGCTTGCATGCAAGAACCTGGGCCGCGTTCTTCCGCCCCCTGAACCACGGACGCTGCTCGCAGAGGTGAACTTTGAACTGGAGCGCGGCGAGGTGCTTGCCGTAGTCGGCCCTAGCGGGTCGGGCAAAAGCACGATGCTGCGGCTGTTGAATCGGCTGGATGAGCCAAGCAGTGGCACAGTGTGGTTGAACGGAACGGACACGCACACACTGGTTCCGCGCGAAGTACGGCGGCGCATGGGTATGGTGATGCAGCGCGCCTATCTTTTTCCCGGAACAGTGGGAGAGAATATTGCCTTCGGACCGAAGCAGCACGGCCGGACAATCTCTCCCGACGAAATCGAGGCCCAGCTCGCGTACGTCGGGCTGACAGGGTATGCATCACGCGATGCCCTGACGCTCTCCGGCGGAGAAGCGCAGCGGGTCGCGATCACGCGCGCACTGGCGAATGACCCCGAAGTATTGTTGCTGGACGAACCGACATCGGCGCTCGATGAAGCGGCGCGTCTTGGCGTCGAAGCGCTCCTCGAGTCGCTGATTCGCGAGCGGCACTTGACCTGCGTGTGGGTGACGCACAGTATCGAACAGGCTCGCACCATGGCGGACAAGGTTCTTGCTCTTAAGTCTGGGCGCGTAAACGCATATGGTCCCGCTGCAGAGGTGCTGCGTGCTTAGTCACTTCTTTCATTCGCAGTTTGCGCTCGGAGTAGCAGAGTGTCTCGTGGCCGCGCTCCTGGCGCTGGCCGTAATGCTGCTGGCGCGCAAGCGCGCTCCCGGACTACTGAAAGAGTTGCCAATTGCCGAGATTCGCGGTGTTGCCCAAATCGTCGCCGTGGGCGCGATTCTCGCCTTCATGTTGCGCGGGCCACAGTGGACATCGCTGCTGGTTCTTACCGGGATGATGCTCGCCGCCGCTAGCATTGTGCGCAACCGCGCAAAGCAAATCCCGCGTGCTTTTCTGCTGGCACTGACTTCTATCTGCGTCGGAGCCGGCGTGGTACTTGCAATCATGATTGTCTTCGGCGTGATTCCGCTGAAAATCACTATGCTGGTGCCGGTGGGAAGCATGGTGATTGCAAATACCATGAACACGCAGTCACTTTTTCTCGACCGGCTGCGCGGCGAAGTAACCTCCCACGTTGGAGAAATTGAATCGGCGCTCGCGTTGGGAGCGAATCCTGATGCGGCGCTTCTGCCCTATCTCAACGCCGCGTTTCGGGCCTGTCTTATTCCTTCGGTCGACAATATCCGCTCCCTGGGGATTGTCTGGATTCCCGGCATCATGGCCGGCATGGTGCTTTCGGGAGCTTCGCCTCTGTTCGCCGCTCTGTATCAGTTTGTTGTTCTGACGACAATCTTCTCCGCGTCGGCCCTTGCGTGTTTTGTTTCGAGTCATCTGGTTACGCGGCGGATTTTTACTGCGCAGGAGCAGTTGGTGCTGCGTTGAGGCCCCGGGCCCTAGTTGGGAACCTGCCAGCCTACTCCGGCATTCGCCAGGTTATTTTCTCCGGTGGCGTCGCCTGCGAGGGCTTTGGCCATCTCTGGAAATGCTTTCAGCATATCGTCGGTCTTGGCCCATACGGGCACGTCCATCATCCTGTAGTGATAGCTCACATGCGATTCGAGAATGCCATTTGCGGCTTTCACGGGTGGCGTGAAGCTGTCGATGCTTGTGATCTCACGGTGACCGTAGCAGAATCGGCCACCTGCGCGCTCACCCGCGGGCGTCAGAGCATACATTTCGACATGGATGTTTTTCTCTTCGGTAGGCTGCTTCATCAATCCAGCGTTCATAAGAGCGTCCATGCGCTGCTTGTCCTGCCTGGCAGTGGGTCCGGGGCTTACTTCGTAAGGAAATCGCAATGCGCTGGAGAAAAGACAGTCATTATGGTTCGCATAGTAGGCATTCAACGCTGCTATAAAGTTTTGGTCGGTAGGTTTCGTTTTCGATGAGCACCCTGCTACCACCAAAATGGCGCTGGCGAGAATTACAGATGTTTGCTTGCAGGACGTGCCATTCATTCTTGCTCCTTGCCCTTCTCTTTCAGCTTGTCATCCAACTAAGAAGCATTTGCGGTCGAAAGGGCAGTCCGGCGGAGTGGAATTACGGCAGATGCAGAAACCGTCACTCCGGTTGTCTTACTGAAGTCAGACAAAACCTCCTGGATTTTGGTCAGCTGAAAATAAGTCCAGCCTAGAATTGATGTTGATGCGATTTCGATCTCCCCTATCCCTCCCAGCATGCGCACTTCCCATAATGCTCGCGGCTGTTTTTCTCGTCCTGAGTTTGCCGTTGAGTGGCGCACAGGAACAGCAATCATCTCCATCCCCAGTCGATGAGAAGCAGATTCTGCATCACCTCAACACTGTCATCACCTGGTATCGCAAGACAAAGACCCAGATCCAGCCGGTCGGCCTGCCGACTGACGCGCTCTATCAGACCACTGCTAGCCGTATTGCCGGGGAGGTGGTGAGTTTCGCTTTTGCGTCGGCGGAAAAGGCGGCTCCACTCTTACCCAGCGAGATTGCTCCAGCTTCGGCCGGGACAGCACATCAAAACCTGATAAAGCTGCTTCAGGACACCTCCACGCATAATGCGCAGTTACAAGCGCAGATCGACCAAGTGAATAGCAAGATTGCTTCTGCGCCTCGGCGCAACGTGAAGGCGCTGACGGATCAGAGAGACCGGCTGCTGGGCGAACTTGATCTAGGCAATTCGATGTTGAAAACGCTCACCCCGCTTACGAAGGTTGCCGAACAGAAAAGCACTAAGAACGGCAAAGAATCGGCAAGCGAAATCGGCCTTGAAGCTAGTATTGCGCAGTTGAAAGGCTCGCTCCCGGAAGTCTTTGATCCGAAGAACCAAACATCTGCCGCTTCTCCTCCCGCGCAGAATATCAGCAATCCTACGGGGCTGGTTGGAGAGCTTCGCAGGCTTTACGACCAGTCTCTCAGCTTGCATCAGATCGATAATCTTGAACTTGAGACGGGCCAGCTGCAGGATTTCGTAAACTCCATGCGCGGCCCGCTACGCGCTCAGATACGTGCAACGATGGATCAGGGACGCGCCTTATCCGCCCAGGCGGACAATCCGCAGACGAACCAGACTCCTCCCACCAAACAGGACTTCGACGCGCTGGCCACGAAGTTCGATCAGATTGCCGGCGTCGAGATACCTCTGACTCAGGAGGTGCTCGCTCTCGATGCAAGCAAAGCGAATCTTTCCGAGTGGCGCAGCTCCATCCGGCGAGAATACGGCCTGGTCCTGCGCAGCATACTGATTCGCGTCGGAATCATTGTGGCTGTCCTTGGCTTCGTGCTGCTGATTTCCCATCTCTGGAAGCGGATGACTTTTCGTTATGTTGCCGACACGCGCCGCAGGCGGCAGATTTTAGTGGTGCGACGCTTTGTCATCGGCTTTCTCATCGGTCTGGTCTTCATCTTCGGTTTTGTCAGTGAATTCAGCGCGCTCGCTACATTTGCCGGTTTCCTCACTGCAGGCATCGCCGTCGGGCTGCAGACCATTCTTCTCTCCGTGGCTGCATACTTCTTTCTGATAGGACGGTACGGCCTCCGTGTGGGCGATCGAATTACCATCGCCGGAGTGACGGGCGACGTTGTCGATGTCGGCTTCGTTCGCTTTTATCTGCTGGAACTGGCTGGCACGGGCATTGACCTGCAACCAACGGGCCGTGTTGTTGCCTTTGCCAACGCCGTGCTGTTTCAGGCCACGACGCCTATGTTCCGGCAGGTTCCAGGCACCGACTACACCTGGCACGAAATCTCCATACCGCTTCAGCCTTCTGGCAATCACAGGCTGGTTGAAGACACAATGATGCAGCTCATTCAGAATGTGTACGAGAAATACCAGCCAGTCATCGACCGGCAGCAGCGCAGCATCGAGCAGCGGTTTGAATTGCCATTCGCTCCGCTTAAACCCAGGGCCCAGCTGCAGCTCATCGATACGGGGCTTGAGGCGGTCGTCCGCTACCCCGTGAGTTTGCGTAACAATGTCGAGGCCGATGACGAAATTACAAGGCGGCTGCTCGAACTGATCTCGAAGAGTGGCGAGCTGCAGGCCGTGGTGGCTGGATTACCCAAGATCCGTGCCGCGATTCGGGGATAATCCAGCTATTCGGGGGTTAGACGAAGCTATTTGACGGATTCAGCGATTACCGGCTGAGGCAGTACGACATCTTTGCCGGTGCGCCGCGCCCAGACAACGAGAGCAATGCCGGCAAGTGCAGAACCGATGGCTGCCACCTGTGCGTTGCTCATGCCCCAATAAATTTTTGGATTGATGCGGATGAACTCGACGAGAAATCGGGCGACGCCGCTCAGAATCAGATACTCGCCCGTGATTTCCCCCGCCGATCTTGGGGTTTCCGGCCTGCCGCGGCGCCACAGAATCCAGGCGATGATCAGCGCCGCGATCAATTCGTAGATTGGGGTTGGGTGTACGCGCTGGGTTGTTGGCACCAGGCCATTCGGAAAGCTCATCCCCCACGGCAGGCTGGTAGGGATGCCGTAATCTCCGTCGCCTGAGACCAGGCAGCCGAGCCGTCCGACGCCATAGCCTACGGCCGCAGCCGGGGAGGCCACATCCAGCATGCCAAGCTTGCTCAAGCCAGCGCCGCGGCTTTGCCACAACAAAGCCAATATGCCGGCAATCAGGCCGCCAAACCACGCAAAGCCTGCTCGGTCCAGCAGCATTCCAGCGGGGTCATGAATCAACAATTGCGGTGATTCGAGTACGTGCCAGAGCTTCGCTCCAATCACGCCTATTACAGTAGAAATGGCTACGATGCCGATTGCGTCCGCGTTGATCTTCCAGCGGCGGAAGTTGCCATGAAGGACCCAGCAGGCGGCGACTGCCGCGAGCCAAAGCATGATGCCAAAAGTTCCTATAGAGAAACGACCGATGTGAATAAAGGGATACATGAAGGACTTACCCTTTCGAGTATAGAGCCTGCCGGCTCAAGCTTCCACAACCGCTGGTCGTATTTGGCGATATGCTAGTACATGATGAGCGCGCACGTTACTCTCCCTGCCCTCAATGTTCTCTTCAGCCGGCAGCAAATTGCTGACCGCGTTGCTGAAATCGGCCGACAGATCGACCGAGATTACGCGGGCCAAAGTATCGTCCTTCTTGGAGTGCTGAAGGGCGCAGCCATTTTCCTTGCCGACCTGGCGCGCAACATCAGCATCGATTGCACCTTCGATTTCGTTGCTGTTTCCAGTTACGGCAAGGGTCAGAAAACCAGCGGGGCGGTGAAGCTCATCAAAGACGTTGACCAGCCGATTGAAGGCAAACACGTCATCGTAGTGGAAGATATTCTCGATACCGGCCTCACGCTCGATTTCCTGTATAAGCTTTTTCAGCAGCATCAGCCGCGCTCTTTGCGCATTGCCGCGCTGCTCGATAAGCCTTCGCGGCGTATGGTGAAGATCGAAGCAGACTACGTCGGCTTCAAGATTCCCAACCAGTTCGTTCTAGGCTACGGCATGGATTATGCCGAGCGTTTTCGCAATATGCCTGATATCTGCCTCATGCCGCCCGATTATCCGGAGTAGGCAATTTGGAGTTGAGAACCGTCATGACCACCAAAGCAGTCGCAATAGAAGAAGTAGAGAAAGACAACGGCTCATTCGATGCCGTTGCTTTCAGTCAGAACGCCTTTTCAAGCAGCAAGGCGCTTGCCGCGGTATTCGATCACACTCTACTGAAAGCCGAAGCTACGCGGGAACAGGTCATCAACCTTTGCGAAGAGGCCGCGCAGTATCGTTTTGCCTGTGCCATGGTTAATCCTGCATGGGTGAGCACGGCGTACACGGCACTTCGGGGCAGCGGTGTTCCGGTGGGCACGGTGCTGGGGTTTCCGCTCGGGGCATCGCTCTCCGTCTCGAAGCGCGAAGAGGCCGTAGAGCTGGTAAAGCTGGGCGCGCACGATCTCGACATGGTGCTGAATATCGGGATGCTCAAGTCGGGTATGAATGACCGCGTGCAGCAGGACATTCGCGGCGTGGTGGAGGTCGCGCATGAGGCCGGCGCCATCGTCAAAGTGATCCTCGAAACCTGCCTGCTCAACGTCGAGCAGAAGCTCCGTGCTTCTGAACTAGCGATCGCGGCAGGAGCGGATTTCCTCAAGACCAGCACGGGCTTCTCGACCGGCGGAGCCACACCGGAAGACGTTGCCCTGCTCCGCGGCGTTGCCGGTTCACGTTGCGGCGTGAAGGCTTCCGGCGGCATACGCTCTCTGGCCGATACCCGGGCCATGCTCGAAGCCGGCGCCAATCGCATTGGAGCCAGCGCTTCGGTCAACATTGTGCGAGAGCTGCGAGGCGAGTAAGAATCAGCTTCGGCACCCGATACCACAAACCTTGGCGGGCCGCGATATCATTGCTCGTTCACTCTTCGTGTGTACCATGGGCCTGACAGGAGCTGCGTGACCAAAGAGCATGGCAAAGAACAAGATCGACCCGCCGCCGTAAAAGCTCCTCCACCGGAGCGCAGCGAGGGAGCGGATGTTGCTCCACAGCGCCTCGATCAGGGCTTTGAGGGCGATTACCGGCCGACTTCTCAGGCCCCTGCGCCACAGGTGCAGGTACGCGTCGAGCCGTTGCAGACCGAGTTCCTCGTCCGGCTCGCCGATGCGCTCAACACAACGCTTGATCTCCAGACACTGCTGCAGCGGACAGCTGACCTGGTTCGTGCGGTCATTGACTACCGCATCTTCGCCATCATGCTGCTCAACGATCGCACCAACGAGTTGCGTATGCGCTTCCAGATCGGCCACACGCCGGAGGCGGAGCGCTTGCGTATCCGCGTGGGCAAAGGGATTGTGGGCCAGGCCGCGCAGACGCGCCAGGTCGTCCTTGTCAACGATGTCAGCAAGGCCGAGAACTACATCAACGTCCATCCTCACGTCCTCTCGGAGCTGGCTGTTCCGCTGATCGTCAAGAACCGTGTGATTGGCGTCATCGATATCCAGTCCGAACAGCTGAACTACTTCCAGCCTGAGCACCTGCACCTGCTCCGACTCACGGCATCGCGTATCGGACAGGCCATTGAGAACGCCCGCCTCTATACGCGCGTATCGCGGCAAGCGCAGACATTGCAGGTGATGAACGAGATCAGCCGCGAGTTCACCTCGATCCTCGATCTCGAGTCGCTGCTGGAGCGTATCGGTACGCTGCTGCGGCGCATCATCGACTACCAGATGTTCTCGGTCTGGATCCTGAATGAGCGTGAGCAGGTGCTTGAGAACCGGTTCGCCCTGCGCTTTGGGGAACGCTTCTATCCGAGCGAGAAGCTGCCGCTCGACCGCGGACTGGTGGGAGTTGCAATTGCGGAGCGGCGGCTCATTCACGTACCCGACGTGCGGAAAGACCAGCGCTACCGCATGTTCAATCCCGAGACGCGCTCGGAGATGACCATGCCGCTCATCTACAAGGGCAAAGTCATCGGTATTCTCGATATCGAACACACACGCGCGCACTTCTTCAACGAGGACCATGAGCGCGCGCTGGCGACGCTGGCCGCGCAGATTGCCATCTCCATCGAGAATGCGCGGCTCTATCAGCGCGTGGCGCAGCAGGAGCAGCGGCTGGAAAGCGACCTGGCGATGGCGCGCGAGGTGCAGCTGCGGCTGCTGCCTCAGTTCAAGCCCAAGCATGCACGAGCGGAATTCGCGGCACGCTTTCTGCCCGCAAGAACGCTTGGCGGAGACCTCTACGACTTCGTTCCCTACGACGCAAACCGCACTGCCATTGTGCTCGGTGATGTGAGCGGCAAGGCCGCTCCTGCGGCGCTGTATGCGGCGCTGGTGAGCGGCATCATGCGGTCCGAGGCATCTGCGCATCTGTCTCCGTCCGAGATGCTCAAGACGCTGAACGACGCACTGCAGGAGCGGCGCGTCGATTCGCAGTACGTGACAATGCTCTACTCCGTCTGGAATGACGACAACCAGACATTGCAGATCTCGAATGCCGGTTCGGTTCAGCCATTGTTCTGCCGCGAAGGCCAGGTCGAGACGGTCAAGGCGGAAGGCTTTCCTCTGGGCATGTTTCCTGACGTGAAGTACGAGGAGTTCACGCTTTCGACACAGCCTGGCGATTCACTCATCTTCTTCTCCGACGGCATCGCGGATGCGCAGAATGCGGAGGGCGATATGTTCGGGGAAGAACGCCTGATCGCTGTGGTGCAGAAGTATCAGCATAAGCCTGCTTCGAAGATTGCCGAGGCTATCTTCAACGAGGTTGGAAAGTTTCAGAAGGGCGTCGAACGCTTCGACGATGAGACTGTGGTTGTGCTTCGTGTGCTTTAGCTCTTTCCGGTACGATAAGTAGAAATGCTTGAGACGAAAACCGAACGCATTGTTATCCCTGCACACAACATTGTCGGCAGCCTTCGACTGCCTGGCGACAAGAGCATCTCGCACCGCTACGCGCTGTTGAGCGCGCTTGCTCGCGGCACGACGAAGCTCACGAATTTTTCGACCGGCGCGGACTGCGCCAGCAGCCTTGGCTGCGCCGCTGCGCTCGGCGCGACCGTTACTCGCCGGGAGGATGGCGCCATTGAGATCGCCGGCTCTGGCGAATTTGCGCCATCTGCGGCTCCTCTCGATTGCGGAAACTCCGGTTCCACCATGCGCATGCTCACCGGACTCCTTGCTGCCACGCCGCATACATATACCCTCATCGGCGATGCTTCTCTCAGCCGGCGGCCGATGGAGCGTGTGCGCAAGCCTGTCTCGCAGATGGGCGCCGGGATTTCCCTCACGGATGGGCATGCACCGGTTACCATTCGCGGCGGCAAGCTTACCGCCATCGACTACACGACGCCTGTTCCCAGCGCGCAGGTGAAGACTGCTGTCCTCTTTGCCGGACTGCAGGCTGAGGGAACGACGACGGTGCGCGAATCCGTTCGCACGCGCGATCATGGCGAGCTGGCGCTGCGCGCCTTTGGTGCTCACATCGATCGCAGCCCGGATTCAGTCAGCATTTCCGGAGGGCAAACCCTGACGGCCATCGACGCTGCGGTTCCAGGCGATATCTCTTCGGCTGCCTTCTTTCTGTGCGCTGCGGCGCTCTTTCCTGGCTCGAACCTGGTCTTCGACTCGCTTGGGCTGAATCCTACGCGGGCGACATTGCTCGATGTTCTGACTGCTCTTGGCGCTCATATCGGCGTGCTCAACCTTGAGGAGAAGAACGGCGAGCTGGTCGGCACGGTTCAGGTGAACGCTCCGTCGAACGGGCTGACCGGGACAACGATCTCCGGTGGGCTCTCGGCCCAGCTCATCGATGAACTGCCTGTGCTCGCCGCGATCGCTCCTTACACGCAGAACGGCATCCGCATTCGCGACGCCAGAGAGTTGCGCGTCAAGGAATCGGACCGCATCGCTCTCGTCGCCAACAACCTGCGCGCAATGGGAGCTCAGGTAGAGGAGTTCGAGGATGGGCTCGATGTTCCCGGCGGTCAGCGGCTGCGTGGCGCGGAGATCAACTCGGGCGGCGATCATCGCATCGCCATGGCCTTCTCGGTTGCCGCGCTGAAGGCTTCGGGCGATACCGTGATTCAGGGTGCGGAATCGGCCGCGATTTCATTTCCTGAGTTCTATGAATTGCTGGATCAGGTGGCGGAGCGGTAGCCCCCTTCCCCCGGTTTTTGGTAACGTCTTATTTCTAAATGTAGTTACCTGCACAGGCGGCAGCAATGACCTCCCTGACAGATCGATTCACGAGAACCTTGAGTGTGGGAGTGGCGTGTCGGGTGGTCGTCGGCACGCCATCCGCTCCCCAGTGAGTCTCATGCATCCCCGCGGTGCAGAGACAAGGTAGTTGATTAGTCGCCAGTGCCGCAGCTGCAAATGCCGTGTCCGCTGCCAAGAATGTTGATGAATGCGCACTGCGCCTGCAGGTTCGCAAGTTCGGTTGCACCCAAGGTTGAATCAGAGGACTCGGTTTCAGTGACCGGCCATACTAGGGCGAAGGTTCCGAAGGACGACCCAGGCTGAATATGGGTCGCCCACACGCGAAGGTTAGCCTTGGGGGTTACATTCGCGGTCGGGTCGCAGCCCGCCCCGGCGTTCACCGCCGCGGAGACAACCTTGATCACGCCGGAGAATATGGGTGACGGGGGAGGCCCTGGGATTGCGCCGGTAAGCGTGTTTGACGTCAGATTGTTGCGAACCGACAACCTGCGCAGACCATTATGTGTTTCGACGCATCCGCAGCATTCGGCCAGCTGCTGATCCGCCGCGAACACATAAATCATCGCGCAGAGGTTGCCATACGTCAGGCCAGGATTGTCGATCCGGACTGTTGCGTCTGGCACCGGCAATCCACCGAGGGTCGGTGCGTTGAAGTCGAAATAGTTGACTTTGTAGACGTCCTGAGCCGAGGCCACGCCAGCGCCCGCTATTACGAGGCCAACGAGTACCAAGGTTAAGGATAGGAATTTGGAACGAGAGATTGGCATTTTCGGGTTCTCCTAAGCGCGTCTTAAAGCAAAGGGCCCCGGCGCTTGCCGTCCAAGATGAACCTGAGTCCAGCAGTTCACAACTACCCAAGCGAACTAATCAGGATATTTTCGCCCAATATTCTCTTGTCATGCGGCGGGCTCGTTTGGATTTGTTTTGATCTTCTTTAACTAAGGAGTTGCACGAGGCGTGACACGCGGCGAGCGACGCGCGATCAGTGCGATGGGGATTCCGATTAGAACGATGTGGGCGAAGAGTGCGCTGGCAAGATCTGCCCAGGAGAAGGCTGCGTGCGGGTTCTTCGGGACAGCCGAGAGGGGGACTACGACGTAGTTCATGAAGAGGTAGAGTCCAATGCCGAAGATGGTGCCTGCGAGAAATGGGCGCCGGATGAGGATGGGCAATTTCAGTGCAAAGAAATAGTAGGCAGCAGCGGCGCCAATGGCGATGGTGAAGTGCAAAATGACTCCGAGGATCACGCCGAGCTAGCCTGGGTGGCGGCGTCCGCGCCGTCAAGGAAGCCGGCCAGCAGGCCGCCGCCCGCGATGGTGGCAAATGCACGGGGGCGTGGTGCGGCGACGACAAAAGTTGCCATTCGTGCGATTCCCTCCCGTTGAGGGATGAGTTTTCCATCCCGCAGGAGAAAAGTAAAAGGCCCGGCGATGAGCCGGGCCTTTGGTGCGTTCCGCCGATGCTACTGGGGCTGTTGCGGAGGAGGCTGCGTTGGTTGCGGCCTTTCTGGCGCGTTTTGCGGCTCCGGCACAGGCTGCTTCTCCTGTTGCTGCAGGTTCTGCGGTTGCGCAGGAACGGTAACCTCCGGCAGCGCCTTCGCTGGCTCAAGCCCTGGGATGACGGGCGCCTGCGAGATGTTTCCGGTTGCCGCCTCGGTAATGCTGATGCCGAGGCGGTCCAGCGTGGCGGCCAGGATCTGTCCGAGCGCGGCGCGGTCGATGGCGTACTTTGCTGTCGACGAGATCACCGAGCTCTCCGCGGTTGCCAGAGCGCGCTGCTGTTGCAGCACCAGGGCTGTCGTGGATGCGCCGAGATGCAGTTTCTTCAGCTCGGCGTCGAGGCTCTGCCGGTCATAGTCGCGCGTGGCAATGGCCGATTGGACGGACGCACGATCGTTGGTGAGCGCAAACTGTGCATTGACCACGTTCATGCGGGTCTGCACATAAAGCTGCTGCAGGCGCATCTGCGCCTGGCGATATTCCAACTCTGAGCGTTCCTGCACGGATTGCGCAAACCGATTGCGAATGGGGACGCTGATATTGAATCCCACACCCTTATCCGGGCCACTGCTGTTGAAGAGGTTCGAGAATGTGCTGCCGTAACCGACGGAGGGATATTGTCCGGGAGGGCACGGGGTCTCACCGCTGACGCCGAAGTTGATGCAATTCGGATTTTGTGAGCCGCCCAATGCCGACGCCCCATAAAATGCATACACGTCGACCGTGGGTAGCAAGCCGCTCCTTGCGCCTTTCAGCGTGATCTCATCGTTCTTGATGGCGAGGATGGACTGCTCGATGGCCGGACTGTTCGCGTCTGCCTGCCGCACCAGGTCATCAGCCGAGCGGCGCTCCTCAGGCATTTCGATCAGACTGATGCGATCGGTCGGAATGACCGGCGCGTTCGCAAGCGTTGGATCTTCGAGGCTGCGCGCGATGGCCTGCTTCATAATCAGTTGCTGATATTCGAGGTTGCTCTGCGAAGCGATGACCGCCTGCTTGTCCACCTCTACAGCGCTGTTGGCGCTCACCACGTCGAGGGGAGCCATTGTTCCAATCTCCAGTTGCTTGCGATCATCTGAAAGCAGCTGCGAGGACTGCTGGAGGGCGCGGTTCTTAGCCTGCAAATCTTCGTAGGCGCTGACCAGTCCCCAATAGATGTTCTCAATCTGGTTGACGGTGTAGAGAAGCTGTTGACGAAAGGCCGAGTCAGCGATACGCCGGTCGTTCTTGGCCTGGACGATAAAGCGGCCGTTGACGCCCCATCCGAAGCCGTACAACAGATGCTGGGTCAATTGCGCATTGAAGGTCGACTGCAATTGAGGACTGTAGGCGCTAAAGACGTTGCCCGTGGTGGTGTAGCTGTTGTTGAAACCCACCTTCAGGTTCGTGCCGGTGATGAAATCCTGGGCGTAGTTGAAGTTATATTGGTTCGTGTTCTGCGACAGAGCCAGAGCACCGGCGAACGCCGGCGTGGACTGCGGAATGGTCTGGCGCTGAATCTGGATGTTTCCGGTAAGGATCGGATCAAAGTTGCCCGGTGCTGGTCCCGTTCCACTGGTGGTCAGCGCCTGACCGCCGGCGCCGGTGCCGGCGCCGCCGGCAGCCGCAGCCGTTCCGCCTGGACCGCCGCCCCCAGTGACCGTCTGGCCGGCATTGCCCAGCGTACCTGTCAAAAGGCCGCTGCTCACGCCCAGAAGAAGGTTCGTTCCGGACTTCGCGCGCATGATGTCGGTATCGGCGATATCGAGCGTGAGGCGCTGGATCGCAATGTCGTAGTTGTTTTCAAGCGCCAGCAAAACCGCGTCGCTAAGGCTGAGATAGATCTTGCCATTCTTGACCAGATCGCCGAGCCGGAGCGAGTTGAAGAATCGCGGCGGCGCCAGAGTGGTTGGCTGGTAAGGAGCGATCGGGTTTGGCCAGTAACCGCGCGGCTGCGTAAAATCGCGATTCGTGGGACGCATGAAGAGCGGCTGGGTGTAGTTTGGAACCGGCTCTGGCGGAAGTCCCGACTGCGCCGTAGTGGTTTGCGGATTTGTCTGGGTCGTGGCCTGGGGGGGCGTCGGGGGCTGCTGCGTCTGCTGGCCGAGCGCCCATGACGGGGCAGTACTGGCGAGCAGCATGGCAATGGCCGCCGTGGCCCGCAATTGCAAAAAGAACGCGCCTTTCGGCTTTGACACTTCGCGGCGTTCGCTTAAAAATTCCATTCGCCTCTCCATCCAATTGCAGCGGTCATTTCGCAGGCGCAGCTACGTTGATTTTCGGACGCGGCTGGCTTCCTCGTGTGCGCCCTTTCGCTGCTCTAAGGCACACTGGTTGATGGTTGTGTAACTTGTGCGTTACTCCCTCGTCTATACGCGATTCATCCCGGGTTCGTTCCGTGGATTCGACAGACATGTCGTAGAAAACAGACGCAAAAATCACCACCGTGACAGGAAAAACTGAGTATATCGCAGGCCTCTCGGCCCGCTCCCGGCTGACCGTCTCCCTTCCTGGAGCGCGATGTCAGACTCTAGATGTTTTATCCTCGCGATTGGACGCTCTAAATGGTTGAGAAAGTTCGCGAAGGCGGCGAGTCGGGTGTGTCGGGGTGGAAGCTGGTGCTGGCGTATGACGGTACGGACTTCCACGGCTGGCAGGTGCAGCCGGATCGGGTGACCATTCAGGGAACCCTGGCGGATGCGATCGAGCGCATCACCGGCGAACGCGTGCTGCCGCAGGGCAGCGGGCGCACGGATGCGGGTGTCCATGCGCTGGGCCAGGTGGCGAGCTTTGCCATGGCGGCGGCCATACCCGCGGCGAATTTTCACAGAGCGCTGAACCGTACCTTGCCTGCTTCGATTCGCGTGCTGGAGACGGCGAGTGTGCCTCCGGATTTTCATGCGCGGCATAAGGCTGTCGGAAAGCGGTACGAGTACCGGATATTTCGTGGGGAGATTTGCCCGCCATGGATTTCACGGTATGTCTACGCCTTGAACTGGCCGCTGGATATTGGCGCCATGCGGGAGGCGGCTGCGTTGGTCGTCGGTGAGCATGATTTTGCTTCGTTTGCAGCGAGCGATCCGGATCTGGCGCGGCGGTCGGCCGAGGGAGATGGGATTTCCATGGTGAAGACGATTTTCTCTTCGTGCTGGGAGGAACTGGGCGGGGATTTGCTGGTGTACCGGGTGCATGGCTCGAGCTTCCTGCACCATATGGTGCGGAATCTGGTGGGAACCTTTCTGGATGTAGGCCGCGGGCATATCGCGGCCAGGGATGTGAAGCGAATTCTGGAGGCGCGGTCGCGGACGGCGGCGGGGGCTACGGCTCCGGCGCGGGGGTTGTTTCTGGTTTCGGTGGATTATTGATTCGCCTTGCCGATGAGGTCACGAATGTTTTTCCAGCCGTAAGCCACCTCTACAAGCTCTTTTCCGCCTATTTCAATTGGTTTCTCCGCGATGCGATGACCGCCAAGGTGTTCGTAGAATCTGCAGGCTGGATTTTGCTCTAATGCCCATACTACGACTGCTCTGAAGCCCTCCTGGAGCAAAAGCTTTGCCAGATGCGAGATGAGGTCTCGCCCGATCCCGTGCTTCTGGTGCTCGGCCTGCAGGTAGATCGCGTAAATCTCGGCATCGCAGCTGCCGATGGGGTCGCGGAGGCTTCCGCCGCAGGCAAAACCGCAGAGTTTGCCTGCATCTTCAGCAATCAGAAAATACGCTCCTGAGCCGGCGAGTTGCTTCTTCCATGACTCGGTTCGAGCGGCGTAGTTGAGGGAATCAAGATATTCCTGCGGGACAATTCCTCTGTAGGTGGTCTTCCAGCTATCGACGTGGACCTGAGCGATGTGGGATGCATCGTGAATGGTCGCTGGACGGATGGTGGCACTCATCTTCAGCAGCCTAGCACCGGCTGTTGATCCCTCAGTTGGATTCGAATGAAATTGAGCAATTCAATAAGGCGGATGCTACGCTGATTCATGTCTGCCACGGTTCCAGCTACGGCGTTTGCGCGCATTGGCCAACTGGCCTCGCAGCGGCCCGTGCATGAGGCCTTCGGCTGGCTGCATCTGCATGAGCCGCAGATCATGAGTTGGCAGCGGGAGCTGGTGCTGGTGGCTGCTCCTCCGTTTGGCGAAGGGCCGCGCGCGGAGTGGCTGTGCGCGAAGTTTCGCGAGCTGGGCCTGGAAGACGTCGCACTGGATGGGATTGGGAATGCCATCGGCGTCTATCGCGGCGAGCAGAGCGGCGGGGAGTGCGTGCTGCTCTCGGCGCATATTGACACCGTCTTCCCCTCCGACACGTTGATTGATCCTCAATTGAATGGAACGCGCCTTTCTGCTCCGGGTGCTTGCGACAACGGCGCGGGCGTAGTGGCCATGCTGGCGATTGCGGCGGCGCTGCGGCATGCGGAGATTCGTCCGGCCTGCGATCTGCTTTTTGTCGGCAATGTGGGCGAAGAGGGCGAAGGTAATCTGCGCGGCATGCGGCATTTTTATCAGCATGCTCCATGGCGCGAGCGCGTGGCGGCCCATGTGGTGCTTGACGGCGCCGGGCACGAGGTCGCGGTCACGCATGGGCTGGGGAGCCGGCGGTATCTGGTGACGGTCAATGGACCAGGTGGGCATTCGTGGACAGATGCCGGGCGTGTGAATCCGGTGGTGGTGTTGAGCCGGGCGATTGCGCGCCTCGGGGATCTGGCGCTGCCTGCGAAGCCGCGGACTACGCTGAATGTCGGCACGATTGAGGGTGGGACCTCGGTCAATGCGATTCCGGAGCAGGTGACGGCGCGCTTCGATGCGCGGTCGACGGATGCGGAGCAGCTGATCCGGCTTGAAGTCGAGATTCATCGCGCCGTCGAAGATGCGGTGATGGAAGCAAATGCCGGCGCAAAGCGGGAGCATGCGCTGCGCTTTTCCATTGAAATGATTGGCGACCGGCCTGCCGGGACGCTGACCGAGCATGCGGCTGTCTTTGAAAATCTGCGGGCAGTCGACCGGCACCTTGGCATTCGCACAGAGACCCGCATTGCTTCCACGGACGCGAATATTCCACTCTCGCTGGGCGTCCCTGCTCTCTCGCTCGGCGCGGGCGGCAATGGCGGTGGAATCCATACGCGCAACGAGTGGTATGACGCGCGCGGGCGCGTGCTGGGGCTGCGGCGCATCCTGCTTCTGCTGCTTGCCTGTGCTTCGTGATGGGAGTTGAGGGCTGATAGACTCCGAGGGTGAAAACCTTCCTGCTTTTCTGTTCTGTCTTTGTTGCCGCTGCCAGTGCGCAAACCAGCCCTCCTGCCGACGCGATTTATTTTCATGGCAATATTCTTACCGGCGTTGATCTGGAGTCGGCGGATCCTGAGCGTGTCTCGGCGATAGCTGTTCGCGGCGGGTTGATTGTTGCTTCGGGCGCAGACGGCGATTTGAAGAAACTGCAAGGCCCGTCAACGAAGATGTTCGATCTGGGCGGGGCGCTTGTCATACCGGGGTTCAATGATGCGCATGCGCATCTGGGGCCTGCGGGGCAGATCAAGCTTTCAGTCGATGTGACCGGGGTCAAGTCGCTGGCTGAGATGCAGGCACGTATAAGAGCTGCTGCTCAAGCTGCTGCTCCTGTAGCGTGGTTGACGGGCGGCGGATGGGATCATACGCTCTGGCCTTCGAAGACGCTGCCGACAAAGGCTGATCTCGATACAGTGACGGATGGCCATCCTGCGTTTCTGGTTCGCGTGGACGGGCACATTGCGATTGCCAATTCCGCGGCACTGGCTGCGGCTGGCATTACGAAGACGACGCCTGATCCGCAGGGCGGCAAGATTGATCGCGATGCGAGCGGTGAGGCTACCGGCATCATTCGCGAGACAGCCCAGGCGCTGATTGACAAACATATTCCGCCACCCACCCCAGCACTGCGGCGGCGCGGCATTGAGTTAGCGCTGGCGGATGCCGTCGAGCATGGCGTGACTTCGGTGCAGGACAATTCGGATTGGGAGGATTTTCTGGTCTACGAGCAGCTGGAGAAGGAAGGAAAGCTGCCGGCGCGCATCAGCGAGTGGCTTCCCTTCAATGCTTCGGTTGACTTACTCAAGCAGCATCGAACGTATCATCCGGCGGACGATCCGATGCTGCACACGACGATGCTGAAGGGCTTCATGGATGGCTCGCTGGGGTCGCGCACTGCCGCGCTGAACGCTCCTTACAGCGATGATCCGGGCAACTCGGGGATTCCCCGCTACCAGCAGGCGAATCTGAATCAGATGGCGATTGAGCGAGCGCAGGCTGGGTTCCAGATGGGCTTTCATGCGATCGGAGATCGCGCGGTGAGCATGGCTCTCGATGCGTTTGCTGCGGCGCAGCAAGCGGCGCCCATGAAGGCTGACATGCAGACGCTGCGGGCTCCCAATGGCCGCAAGATTATTCACGCCACGCTGACTGGTTCCCGCAACCGCATTGAGCACTCGCAGGTGGTCGATCCCGGGGATTTTACACGCTACAGGCAACTGGGTGTGATTGCTTCGATGCAGCCGAATCATCTGCTCACCGATATGAATTGGGCTGAGCAGCGGCTTGGACCGGAGCGCGCTAAGTCAGCGTATGCGTGGAAGTCGTTTCTTGATGCAGGTGTGATGCTGGCCTTTGGGACGGACTATCCCGTGGAGCCGATCACCCCGTTTCGCGGCGTTTACTGTGCCGTGACCCGCATGAACGAGGCCGGAACGCAAACCTATCACCCCGAAGAGAAGCTGACGATCTGGCAGACAATCTATGCCTACACGCAAGGTTCGGCCTATGCGGAGTTTACCGAGAGCAAAAAGGGCAAGCTGGCGAATGGGTATTTTGCCGATTTCGTTGTGCTGGACCGCGATATTACCGCAGTCGCTCCGCCGGAGATTCTGAAGACGCAGGTGCTGCGGACGGTGGTGAATGGGCAGACCGTATATCAGGCGGGTGTGAAGGCCCGTTGAGTTAAAGCGTCGCGTTCGACCTGCGCGTTACAAGTAAAGCGAGAATCAGGGAAAGAAAAACGAACAGCGCTGCGAGATAAAACGGCGTTCCTGGCAAGTGCCAGCCGCTGCCGGGACGAATGGCAAAGGCAAAGCTGAAAGTGAATATCGCTGGCCCGATCAATCCGGCGAGGCCGCGCAGGCTGCTTACCGCTCCCTGCAACTGGCCTTGCTGGTCCGGCTGTACATATTGCGTCATCAGGCTCTGCGCGGTGGGTCCTGACAGTCCCCAAAGGCTCATGATGGGGATTCCCAGCCAGAAAAGTGCTCCGGTTCGCGACAGCCCGAAGAGCGCGAATCCTGCCGTGGCAAACACCAGTCCGAGCAGCAGCGCGTTACGATCGCCAAACAATCTGACGGCGGGCTTTACCAGCACTGCACCAGCGATTGCCGAGCAGATTCCGACTACGGCCAGCGATAAGCCGACCGTGCGGTCGCTCCAGTGATAGCGGTAGTCGGCGTATAAAACATATGTGCTGGTGAGCACCTGGTGCGCGAGATAGCCGAGGAAAATTACTGCGGAGAGGCCGAGCAGCTCGGTATGCGAACGCAATAGCACGAGCGATCCCATGGGATTGGCGCGATTCCATGAGAAGCTTCCTCGGCGCTCGCGTGGCAGCGACTCCGGCAGAATGAATGCGCCATAAACGGCATTCAGCAGGCTCATGCTGCCCGCTACATAAAACGGCAGTCGAGTGTTGATATTGCCCAGCAGGCCGCCTAGCGCCGGACCCAGCACAAATCCCACTCCAAAGGCTGCGCTGATCAATCCAAAGGCCTGCGAGCGCTTGGCCGGTGGCGTGACGTCGGCAATGTACGCCATGGCCGTAGGAACGCTGGCGGAAGTAATGCCGGAGATGACGCGCCCGACGAAGAGCCAGCTGAGCGTGGGCGCAAGGGCCATTACGAGATAGTCGACGCCGAGGCCAAAGTTCGAGAGCAGGACAACTGGCCGCCGTCCGAAGCGATCGGAAAGCGATCCGAGTACGGGCGAGAAGATGAACTGTCCCAGCGCCCAGACCGTTGCGAAGATGCCGTACATCTCGGCGGCGCGGGTCTGGTTGCCGCCGAGGAATTGGGTTACGAGGCGCGGCAGAACGGGGGCGATCATGCCCATGGCCAGCATGTCGAGCGTGACGGTGACGAGGATGAAGATAACGGCGGCGCGGCGCGGGCCGGCGGTCTGTTGTGGCTCGTCCGGCAGTAAGGCTGTGCCCGTGGCTGGAGTTTCGTCGCTCATACCGTTACGCGATTGTCTCCCAGCGCAGGATTGTTGGCTCGTAAAAATTTGACCTGGGTTCAACGAGGTCGAACCGCTAAAATGTGGGACAGGAGGGGCGATGGCTACATCCGCGCAGGTGGCGATCGAAACCTATCTCAAGACCACCTATCATCCCGACCGTGATTATGTAGACGGCGAGATTGAGGAGCGGAATTTGGGCGAGTTCGATCATGCTGAATTGCAGATGGCTGTAGGTGCATGGTTCTTTGCGAGGCGCAAAGAATGGAATGTCCACGTGCTCACCGAACAGCGTGTGCGCGTGTCTGCTACACGCGTAAGGATTCCGGACATCTGCCTTATCTCGCGCTATCTGCCGACTGAGCAGGTCATCACTCATCCTCCTTTGGTCGTGATCGAGATTCTCTCTCCGGAAGATCGCGCAAGGCGCTACAACGATCGGCTGGAAGACTATCGCGCCATGGGCGTGAAGAATATATGGGTGCTTGATCCTGCTACACAGGCTGGTTTCGACTGGGTTGCGGGATGGCACAGGACTGCGCGCTTTGAGGCTACGGGAACACCCATTTACCTCGATGTTCGCGAGACCTTCGAAAACCTAGCGAAATAAGCGGCGCAGCGTGGCTGTTTTTCGCTGCGGCGGTCTCTCAGCCCGAGGCGCTCTGCTAACCTTCCCTCATGTCTCGCTCCCTGCGCGCCCACCTGCTTCTCACCGCAGTTGTGTTTATCTGGGGAGCGACCTTCGTCCTGATCAAAGGCGCGCTGCGGGATGTTTCGCCGCTGCTCTTCAATTTCATTCGCATGACGCTGGCTTTTAGCTGCCTGGCGCTTGTGTATCGCGCCCACTGGAAGCACGTGACGCGGCGGGCGCTTGCCAGCGGGGCCGTCGTGGGCTTTTGCCTGGCGATGGGGTATCAGTTTCAAACGGCAGGGCTGCGGCTGACCACTCCTTCGAAGTCGGCGTTTATTACCGGACTGGTGGTGGTGCTGGTGCCGCTGCTTTCAGGCATTCCTCTGCTGCGGCCGGAAGGCGCGCACGTTCCCCGCTGGAATGCTTATCTGGGAGCGCTGATCGCCTTCGCCGGCATTGTGCTGCTCACCACGCCTGCCGGCGCCGGATTCGATTTCTCATCGATCAATCGTGGCGATCTTCTCACACTGGGCTGCGCAGTTGGATTTGCCCTGCATGTGCTGGCGCTGGCGCACACGGTGTCTCGGGTGCCGTATACGCAACTCGCTGTGCTGCAGATTGGTTTCTGCGCGCTTTTCATGGCGATGAGCGGGCCGCTGCTTGAGCATCCTTCGATTCGCTGGACTCCGCGTGTTGTCGTTGCGCTTCTGATTGCGGCGTTGCTGGCCACGGCTGCCGCGTTTACGGTGCAATCCTGGGCGCAGCAGTTTCTGCCAGCGACGCATACGGCTCTGATTCTGGCACTTGAACCCGTTTTTGCCTGGCTTACATCGTTTGCAGTTCTAGGTGAGCGGCTCAGCCTGCGCGCCACGGCTGGCGCCCTGCTGATCCTTGCAGGGATTGGCTTTACGGAATTCCTGCCAGACCGGATGCAACCCACGGCGCATGAAACGGTTCCACTTAGCTAAATCAAATGGATGTGACGGGCGGAATGCGACACTTTTATCCTGCGCCACGTCTAAAGGAACGAGAAGAGAAAGTGAAACTTGCCCATCGGTTCGCCATAGGAACTCACTTTCCCCGGTATACTGGAATGTGGGACTCGCGCGCATGCGCCCTCAGTTCTATTGCATGGCTCCAACCAACACATAGAGGTTAGACCTGAATGAAATCGCTGCTCGAACGGCTTCGCATACGCCGTCTCGCTACAACTTTTACGATTCTGACTACGCTTACAGCCGGAATTCTGATTGGCTCCGTTGTCTCGCATGGAGTGAGAGGACAGGAGGCGAAGGTTGACAGCTCTGACGCCACCTTGTTGAAGGTTCCCTCGCCCAGGGACCTGTCCACGGACTTTACCAAGATTGCCAAGGAAGTAGGACCGGCGGTCGTGAACATCAACACTGAAACCCTGCCCAAAGAGCAGCAGCAGGGACGCAAGCGCGGAAGCCAGCACTTCCGCCAGAGTCCGCAGAATCCGGATAACGGACCCGGCGACGATGACAATCAGGACCAGGATGGGCAAGGCGGTCAGGGCCAGGGCGGCATGCAGGATTTCTTCAACCGCTTCTTCGGAATGGGCCCCGACCAGGGCGGGCAGGATGACCAGGCGCATGCTGCGCTGGGTTCCGGCTTCATTGTCGATCCCAAGGGCTACATCGTTACCAACAACCACGTCGTCGACAAGGCAGACCGCATTTATGTGAAGCTGGCAAGCGATCCTGACGGCAACGGCCCGGGGCATCCGGCGAAGGTGGTCGGTGTCGACAAGGCCACCGATCTTGCCGTGATCAAGATTGATGCCGATCGTCCGCTGCCCAGCGTCAAGTTGGGCAACTCGGACAGCTCACAGGTAGGCGACTGGGTCGTCGCCATCGGCAGCCCCTTCAGCCTCAACCAGACTGTGACGGCTGGTATCGTGTCGGCGAAGAACCGCACGATTGAAGGTGGCCCGAGAGGTCAGTTCCAGCACTTTATCCAGACCGATGCCGCGATCAACCCCGGCAACTCGGGTGGACCGCTGGTAAACATGGCGGGTGAGGTGGTCGGCGTGAACACCGCCATCTTTACGCAGTCGGCTGGCTACCAGGGTATCGGCTTTGCTATGCCCGCAAATACCGTTGTCGACGTCTACAACGCTCTCGTCAGCACTACGCACAAAGTTGTTCGCGGCTCGATTGGGATCACCTTCCAGCCCACCGTTTCGAGTGCTGTGCAACGTGTTTATGGCGCGAAGACTGGCGTCATCATTCGCGGCGTGCAGGCGGGCATGCCTGCCGATAAGGCCGGCCTCAAGCCGGGAGACATCATCACGAGCATCGACGGCCGTTCGATCAAGGACGGAGACGATCTCGTCAACGATATCTCGGCGCGCAAGCCCGGCAGCACCGTGCAGCTTGGCTACATCCGCGACGGCAAGCAGTCCACCGCGAATGTTTCGATCATTGACCGCACCAAGATGGAAGAGGCGCAGGGCTCCAGCAATGACGAAGAGCAGAACGCGCCAGGCAACGGCACGGATGCGTCGCAGAGCAAGCTCGGCATCACGGTTGCAGATCTGCCGTCGAATGCTCCTTCTTCGCTGCACGGCGTGCTCATCCAGAGCGTCAAGGCTGGCTCATTTGCCGACGAGATCCAGATGTCGGGACTTGAGGGCTATATCATTACATCGGTGAACAAGCAGCCGGTGCACAACAAGGCTGAGTACAACGCGATCATTTCCGGCCTGAAGTCCGGGGCGGATGTGGTCTTCAACGTCGTGGATCCGCAGCGCCCGAAGGACGGTGGAACGTTACTCGGCGGGACTCTTCCGTAACCCGAACGTACAACCAATCTGGTACTGGGCGCCTCGAAAGTAATGGGGCGCCTGACGGATTCTCTTGCAATTCAGACGGTCGGCCTTTACCCTTCCCAAAAGGTTCGTAAAAGTTTCCCCTTATGAGGTTTGTAAACCGCATGCTTTTTGTCCGAGCCTGCCAGACGATTCTCCTAACCGCGGCCCTTGTTGCTACCCCCGCATTCGCGGGCCGTAGCCATCGCACGCCGACGTCGGGCCACAGCAAGACAAAACCCGTTTCACACAAAGTCCAGGGACAACGCGGAATCGATCCGGACCGCGCCCGCGAAATCCAATCCGCGTTGATCAAGCAAAACTATCTGAGCGGTGAACCTTCCGGACAATGGGACGCCGAAAGCCAGGCTGCCATGCAGAAATTCCAGTCCGATAACGGATGGCAGACCAAACTCACGCCCGACTCCCGCGCCCTGATCAAGCTGGGGCTCGGACCGGACCACGCCGGCGCTTTGCCAACGACCGCAAAGTCAGTCGATGCGTCTCAATCCAAGGCTGCTCCTTCTGTAACTGAAGCGAATACTCTCGCGTCAGCGCACTCGATTCAGAACTGAGCGATTCGTAATACGTGATAAAGGCTGCGCTTGAAGCGCAGCCTTTGTCGTTTGGCTATCTTGTTCTGCTAGGGCGTCGGATTACCGGCCGGCGGGGCGAGTTGCTCGTTCAGGAATTCGTATCTTGCCCGCAGCGTGTCAGGTCGCGCCTCGGGCGTCGGCGTAAGATGCATCACCTGCCATCCGTCTGCGGCATTGTAGGTGGGCCATTTCGGCAAGTCCCCGCCGTTTGGATCGCCTGTCTTCGCGAAGTTCGTCCAGTAGGTCTGGATGATCTCCGACATTTTGCGATCTTCGGGTCGCCATACTGCTCCCTGCCGCGAATCGAGGGTGCCGAAGACATACTCGATATCGTCGGAGTGGAAGGCTGTGCCTGCGGGATGGAACTTGTCACCCGGCGATGGCAGCTCGAAGTGATAGCGATAGACGGGCTGCCCGCCGGCTGCGACATACGCTTCGAGCCAGCGCCACGTCGAGTTAGCTATGAATATATCTCCAGCGAGATCTTTGGCGACACGCAAAGCCTCTTCGTCCGTTGTCGCGGAATAGGCAGCGAGGAATTTGTCGGCTTTTTCGCCAAATCGCTTTTTCGCCATCTCGGTAAATTCCGCCACGCTCATCGTCTTCTGCGGGATGCCGTCTTCGTCGGCATTCCATCCAGCTATGAGCGGAACGTGCGCCTGTTTACCCGCGGCATAAATGGCTGAGACGCTTTCCGGCAGGAAGTAGCCATCGATGTCGGGTGAGAATCGGTCGGGGTCGCCGCCCGGCTTTGGCGTGGCAGCGGCAAGCAGTTGATAGGCGCTCAAAGCGCGCAAATCAGTGAGCTTGGTGACGCCGAGACTCTTGCCTACGATCCCCGGGTCCCTTCTCTCTCGCTCTTCACGCGGTGCGAAAGGCAGCGTCGCGCTGAAGGCGCCGCCGCTCTCCCCGATGGCGCGCTGGAAGAGGTCCTTGGCCACAGGCGACGCCATCTGCGCGCTCACGGAGAACGAGCCCGCCGATTCGCCAAAGATCGTTACCTGATTCGGGTCGCCGCCGAATTCCCTGATATTGTCATGCACCCACTTGATGGCTGCCGTCTGATCCAGCAGGCCGTAGTTTCCCGAGGCATGCTGTGGCGACTCGGCTGTCAATTCCGGATGCACGAAGAAGCCGAAGATGTTCAGCCGGTAATTCATCGAGACGACGATCACGCCCTTGTGGGCAAGGCTTTCGCCATCCTGACGCGCTTCGGAGGTGGTGCCTCCGGTAAATCCGCCTCCGTAGATCCAGACCATGACCGGCAGCTTCGCGTTCTGGTCTTTGGCCGGCGTCCAGATATTCAACGTGAGGCAATCTTCACTCTGGCCGGGATCGTGGAAGATCATGTCGTCGTAGACCGCAGGCTGCATGCAGTGGCTGCCGAAGCTGGTAGCCTGCCGGGTGCCATGCCACTTTGCCGCAGGTTGCGGCGGCTTCCAGCGGAGTTGCCCCACAGGCGGCGCGGCATACGGAACGCCCTTGAAAATTCTTATCTGGCCATCTTTGCTTACATATCCCTGAACCTTGCCTTTGTCAGTGTTAACCTTGGGCGCATCTGAGGCATACACAATCGCGCTCGCCGCCACAAGGCACACGGCGACAAAACTCCGTAGAATCAACCGCATCCAGAAAACCTCTCTTTGAAGTGTGTCTTTTCAACTGAGAAACGTTATCACGCCGGATGACGGATCGGCTCCCGGAAGAGTTGCATCCAAAACGGCGCTTCGATAGGCATACACTGCTGCTGATCTACAAAAAGCTCACGCTTGGTCAAAAATCCGGCGACAACTGCGCCAAGCCAACGATAGTCTCTGCCTCACGAAGCAAGAGGAGATTGACCCACATGAAAAAGCTCGCCGCACTTCTGGCACTGTCGCTTTCTTTCCCCGCCTTCGCGCAGAATCAACCGAAGGAGAAGCCAATGACCCTGAGAAGCGTCCTGCTGGAACAGCTTAAAACCACGCACAACGTGGAAGACTGGTTCGTGCCCGCCAATATTGCGGTCCAGGGGCTCACGGCGGAACAGGTGAACTGGAAGAGCACTCCGAACAGCCACTCGATCGGGCAGCTGACCTATCACATTCTTTTCTGGGACAAGGAATCGCTGGCGAAGTTCAAGGGTGAAACTCCGCAGAAATTCAGCGGCAACAATGACGACACCTTCAACAACTTCGACAGCAAGAAGTGGGATGCGACCGTACGCGAACTCGACGAAGTGATGACCGAGTGGGAAAAGGCAGTTGAGGCCGCCGACGATAAGAAGCTGGCGGAGTGGGCATCGACCATCGCACACATCGGCACGCACAACGCCTACCATATCGGGCAGATCATCTATATCCGCAAAGAACAGGGATCGTGGGATCCGGCGAAGGGCGTCAAGTAGATCACATCTCCTCCACAGCAAGCAGATCGTCCATCGTCTCGCGGCGGCGAATCAGGCGCGCGCGCTTGCCTTCGACCAGCACCTCAGCGGGACGCGCCCGCGAATTGTAATTTGAGCTGAGCGACAGGCCGTATGCCCCGGCGTCCAGGATCGCAACGAGATCGCCCGGCTTCAGTTCGGGCAGTTCCCTGTCGCGCGCGAAGAAGTCTCCCGACTCGCAGACCGGCCCCACTACGTCGACCATTTTCTTACGCGCGCCTTTGCGGCGAACGACGGGGACAATGTCGTGGTACGCCTGATAAAGCGCTGGGCGAATGAGGTCATTCATCCCCGCGTCGGTGACGACAAAGGTCTTTTCCCCGTTCTTCTTCACATAGAGCACACGCGTCACGAGCGCTCCAGCCTGAGCGACGATGAAGCGCCCGGGCTCGAGCAGCAGCTGCAAAGTTTCCATCGACCGCAGGGCCTTGAGTAGAGCCGCTGCGTAGTGCCCAATCTTTTCTTCGGGATTGAAGCTGTGGTCGGCGTGGTATTCGATGCCAAGGCCGCCGCCTACATCCACGGACGTAATGGGCAGGCCGTCGGCGCGCAGGTCGCGAACGAGTTGCGCGATGCGATCCGCAGCTGCTCCAAACGGATCGGTACTGCGAATCTGCGAGCCAATGTGCACGCTCACGCCACTCGGGTCGAGGTATTTCTGCTTTGCCGCCACTTTATAAACGGCGCGCGCCTGACGAATGTCGATGCCGAATTTGTGCTCGCGCAGTCCGGTCGAGATGTACGGATGCGTCTCGGCAAATACATCGGGGTTCACGCGCAACGCGATACGCGCACGCTTGCGCAACTTGCTGGCACGCTCAGCGAGGAGGTCAAGCTCGCCCGCGCTCTCCACATTGAAGATGAGAATGCCGGAGCGCAGTGCGAGATCAATTTCGGCAGCGGTCTTACCCACTCCTGAGAAGACGACGCGCCGCGCGGCCGCTTTGTTTACGCGGAGAATGCGCTCCAGTTCACCACCGGAAACGATGTCGAAGCCCGCACCGTTCTTGTCGAGCAATTTCAGAAGCGCCAGCGCGGAATTCGCTTTCACCGAATAGCAGACCAGATGCGGGATCGACTCGAATGCATTGGTGAAGAGGCGCAGGCGATGCAGGATCTGGCTTGCCGAATACACATAGAGGGGCGTGCCGTATTTCCTGGCCAGCGTTTCCAGGCTTACGCCGTCGCAGGCTAAGGGAGATTGAGCGTCAGGATGAGCAAAGGGACGTGTCGAAATCAAGCAGCCTCGAAAAAAGTGCGCAGTGGCCTTCTTATCACTTTTGTAGCGCAGGGAATTATTTGAGGATATACCACACTACGCCAGAGCCCCGCCGTTCAGATCATCGAGATATAAATCGCATCACCGCAGGGGCGGCGGCGGCATCGGATAAGCAGCATATCGCCTGCGGCGGACGAGTGCGATGATTCCGTAGATCAGCAGAGCCACGAAAATAAACGGCAGCATGATGATGATGAATGGAATGTCCACCGTGTCGCCGTCAATCGCCGCGTTTCCGCTGCGGTGCACAGGCCCCCCGAAAACAACGCAGTCTCCGCCGATGCGCGACTGGTCACCCATGCCTACATCGCCGAGAAAGGAGACGGCATCGCCGTTGATTTCGCCATTGACGCGAATGCCGCCAAGAAAGGCCACGGCGTCGCCATTCAATTTTCCGTTGATGCGAATCGAGCAGAGGAAGCAGACCGCGGAATCCGCTTCTTCCGCGTCGCTGATGTCGATGTCATGCATGAACGAAACGCGGTCGGCGGATGCGTGTGCGCGCGGGGCAAACATCGCCGCCAGGAAAATGGCGAAACCCAGATAGAGCCAACGGCGTGACATGGCTGCTCCTAAACTCGCTTTCTCACTCAGAATTGCTTCCGGATTTGAACCCGATGCGAAACCTGACACTCGCTCTGCAATACGCAATATCTCAGGCTCCGGTTCCCTAACGGACCCTACCCCACAACCGAATCGAAGAACCGCCGCAGAATCGGGCCCACCGTTTCCGGCTGCTCCCACGGCGCATAGTGCCCTGCATCGTGCAGCACATGGAACTCGGCCCCATACCCACCGTTGCGAATTGTTTCAGCGAGAAGCTTCATGTCCTCGACCGTGCTCCCGCCATCCTCAGCGGCGGCAACAACGCACGCGGGCACGCGAATCGTCTTCGCGGTTGCGACCGAGTCCGGGCGTGCCGCCAATCCCTGCTGCACGGCGATCACAGCGTCGGAGCTGGCAGCCTGCATCATCTCGCGTGCCTCGCCGATCTTTTCCGGAGAGCGCCTGCGCGTGGTCGCGCCGATAAGGCTGTTGAGCATCGACTCAAAAAAATCGCCTGCGCCGCGCAGCCGAATGCCCTCGATCCATTCCTGGCGCTTCGCGCGGTTCGTCTCGGCGTCGGCTTGCGGCCTCGAGCAGCAGAAGGCGAGTGCCGTGATTCCCTCGGGCATGCTTCGCCATAGTTCATAGAGCGTGTAACCGCCGAGCGAGCATCCGGCAAAGAGAGCTTTGCCGATCTCTAGCTCGTTCATCAGCCGCCGCATATCCTCGCCCAATTTCTCGACTGTGATCGGGCCTTCCCCGGCTTCCGACTGGCCGTGACCGCGCAGATCGGGCATGGTAACGCGGTAGCGCTGCGCCAGCATCTCGGCCACCGGAAGCCAGAATGCGTGGTGCACGGGCGTGGGGTGAAGCAGGATGACATCCTGCCCTTCACCCATCGTTTCTGCAAAGAGCTTCGTCCCGGCCGAGGTATAGAACACGGCCTAGCCGTTCGGTTGTGTGTAGGTCGTCACCGGCGGCAGGGCCAGCGGCTCTTCCGGCATCACCAGCCAGAAGACGATATAGGCGATCAGCCCGGCGCCGCTTGAAAAGACTGTTGCCAGCACGGTAATCACGCGCACCCACACCACATCCCAGTGATAACAATTGGCCAAGCCCTGGCATACACCGGCAACCATACGGCCGTCGCGCGGGCGAATCATTCTCGTCTGCACATACACAGGAGCCACATAGATCGGACGGCCGCAGACCGAACAAAAACGTGCGTCGTCAGTGAGGGACTTGCCACAATTGCTGCAGAATACTGCCATAAATCATTCCTCAAACCGCTATTCCCAGACACTTACAGATACGCAGATCCAGGGCCGGCGGTTCCCTTTTGAGCGGCCCGCGAACATTGTCCCACAAATTCCATCAAAAGCGTCAATGGGAACACGGCCGTCCCGGCGTGAAACACCGCATGCTACCATCGTCCAACCGGAGAGCACAAAACGAGAAGAACGCAGCTTCCTCATTAGATTTGTCATCCCGAGCGAAGCCGAGGGACCTGCAGTTCTGAGAGCAGCAGCACGCAGAAGGGGTGCCCCATCCTTTGCGCAGCAAAGGGTGGGAATCACGACGCTACCCCAGCCGTCATCCTGAGCGAAGCGCGGCGGAGTCGAAGGACCCGCACGAACAGCGTTCGTGCGAAGCCGACCGCCAGGTCGGCCCGTCACTCAATCTCCCTAAGGCTGCGACTGATTCTCAACACTCGATCCGGACAATTTCACCGGCATGGAACTGTACCAGTCCACGTCACGCGTCATGTACACCACCACCGCAATTGCCACAAATGCAATGACCGACCCAAGCAACAGAGACTCGTCCTCCAAGGTGACACTCCCCAGGCGAAATTCGGAATGAAACTGGTAAACCGAGGTCATTTTCCGGACCCTTCAAAACCGTGTCAAGCCCCAAAACACAAAAATTATTCGCAATCCAATGAAACAAAACCACTTACGCCAACCCAACATTGGCGTACTATTTCCCCATATCTGCTATCCTAGAAATAGAGAAATAAAGCCCGCCGGAAAAGGCGGGCTTTTTTATTCCCAGAAACAGAGGACCCCCAGCTAAAGTATTGAAAATACTATAAATACCCTAACCGATATAAGAATCAACCACTTACAAGGGGATGATCCCCCGCTAAGTTCTTGAAAATACGTGAAAGAAACCCACACCCCGGGGGGGGAGGGGAGATACCCGCCGAACGCCTTATAATCACAATGGGAAGGCTTGTACTCTTTTCCCTGGCGGCACTGCATTGACGGACCAGATCACCATCCGCGGCGCGCGGGTGCACAACCTCAAGAATATTGACTGCGACATACCGCACGGCAAGCTCACCGTGGTTTCAGGCGTTTCCGGTTCGGGCAAATCCTCGCTCGCCTTCGACACCATCTACGCTGAAGGTCAGCGCCGCTACGTCGAGTCTCTGTCGGCTTATGCACGCCAGTTCCTCGAACGCATCGAGAAGCCCGACGTAGACCTGATCGACGGCCTCGCGCCCGCCATCGCGATCAAGCAGAAGAACTCGACCCGCAACCCGCGCTCCACCGTAGCCACTGCGACCGAGATCTACGACTACATGCGCCTCCTCTACGCGCGCTGCGGAACGGTCCACTGCATCGTCTGTAACGGCATCGTCAAACGCGACACGGTCGACGAAATAGCCGCCGCCGTCCTCGCCCTCGGCGAAGGCACGAGACTGCACGCCCTCTTCCCTGTCCAGAAGCAGCAGGAACAGCCAGTCTCGCCTGCTCCTGAGCCGGAAAAGAAGCCCGCAAAACGTGCACGAAAAGCGACCTTAAACGCGAAAAATGACACAGAATCGGCACTTAACGACGCCTTAAAAGAGCGCCTGTCCGACCTGCGCAAGCGCGGCTTCAACCGCCTCTACCAGAACGGAACCATCTACGAATTCTCCACTCCGGAATCGCTGTTGGAGATCAACTTCGCGCTGCCCGTCTTCGCTCTCGTCGACCGCATCGTCGTCAGCGCCGACAATCGCCCGCGCATCGTCGACGCGGCAGAAATCGGCTACCGTGAATCCGGCGAAATCCTCTACGAAATCGTCCCCAGAGACGCCGGAACCAACGAACTACCAATCACAGACCGCGAGCGCCTGCGCTTCTCCGCAGCCTTCGAGTGCAAGACCTGCCATCGCGTCTACCGCGAGCCCGAGCCGCGCCTCTTCTCCTTCAACAACCCCTTCGGCGCGTGCCCGCGCTGTCAGGGCTTCGGCAACACCATCGACTTCGACCTCAACCTCATCATTCCCGACAAGTCTAAGACCCTCGAAGACGGCGCCATCGACCCGTGGAATCGTCCGAAGTATCGCCCCTACTTCACCGAGTTGAAGAAGGCCGCAAAGCAGCACGGAATCCCGATGGACATTCCCTGGTACGACCTCGAACCCGATCAGCAGTCCTTCGTCCTCGACGGTCGCGATGGATTCATCGGCGTCCACGGCTTCTTCGCCTACCTCGAACGCAAGAAGTACAAGCTGCACGTCCGCGTCATGCTCAGCAAGTATCGCGGCTACGCACTCTGTCCCGAGTGCAAAGGCCAGCGCCTGCGCGCCGAAGCTCGCGCAGTGCGCGTCGAAGATAGGAACAACGGGGACAAGAACATCTGCGAGGCCGCAGCGCTCACCATCGCCGACGCTAACCGCTTCTTCGGTGGACTTCAGCTCACGCCCATGCAGGAAGAGATTGCCGGAGGCATCCTGCACGAGATACAGCAGCGCCTGCACTTCCTCAACGCAGTCGGCCTCGACTACCTCACGCTCGACCGCCTCGCCTCGACACTCTCCGGCGGCGAATCGCAGCGCATCCAACTCGCCACCTCGCTCGGCTCGCAACTGGTCGGCGCGCTCTATGTGCTCGACGAGCCATCCATCGGCCTGCACACGCGCGACACCGCTAAGCTCATCCGCATCCTTGAAGACCTCCGCGACCTCGGCAACACCATCCTCGTCGTCGAGCACGACCCCGACGTGATCCGCTCCGCCGACTACCTCCTCGACCTCGGTCCCGGAGCAGGCGAGTTCGGAGGCCGCGTCCTCGCAGGCGGAACTGTCGAAGAGGTAGAGCGCAACCCTGACTCCATCACCGGCCGCTACCTGAACGGACAGCTCACCATCCCCATTCCGACACGCCGCCGCGAACCGGGTAAAGAATGGCTTAAGCTGCGCGGCGCACGCAGCCACAATCTAAAGGGTATTGACGTCGAGATCCCCCTGAACATGCTCGTCTGCATCACCGGTGTTTCTGGCTCGGGCAAATCCACGCTCGTCCACGACGTCCTCTACCGCGCTGTCGCACACCAGCTCGGCAAAGGCGAAGGCGCCGACCCGACCAATCTCTACAAGGACCTCAAAGGCGTCGAGCGCCTGAACGACATCGTCCTCGTCGACCAGAACCCCATCGGACGAACCCCACGCTCGAACCCGGTCACCTACATTAAGGCCTTCGACGCCATCCGCGAGCTCTTCGCCGCGCAGCCCGAAGCTCAGCGCCGAAGCTACACTGCCGGACACTTCTCCTTCAACGTCCCCGGAGGACGCTGCGACGTCTGCGAAGGCGACGGCACCGTCACTGTCGAGATGCAGTTCCTGGCCGACGTGGAGCTGCCTTGCGAGGAGTGCCGCGGCACTCGCTATAAGGCCAGCGTGCTGGAGATCAAGTACAAGGGCAAGAGCATCAACGAGGTCCTGAACCTGACGGTCAAGGAGGCCCTGCGCTTCTTCGTAGGCCAGCCCAAGATCCTGGACAAGCTGGCCGTCCTCGACGAAGTCGGCCTCGGCTACGTCCGCCTGGGCCAGTCGGCTACAACGCTCTCCGGCGGCGAAGCCCAGCGCGTGAAGCTGGCCGCGCATCTTGCAACCGTTCGATCAACCGGCTCGGCGGCGAAGAGGGCTGGGAGCCGCGTACTATACGTCCTTGACGAGCCCACCACCGGCCTCCACTTTGACGACGTCAGCAAGCTCCTCACCGCCTTCCGCAAGCTGATCGACGGCGGCGGTTCGCTACTGGTGATCGAGCACAACCTCGACGTCATCAAGTCAGCGGATTGGGTCATCGACCTCGGCCCGGAGGGCGGATCTAGAGGCGGCCAGATCGTAGCCACCGGCACCCCCGAACAGATCACACAGAACGAGCTATCCCACACCGGGTACTGGCTGGCAAAGGTGCTGGCACAGCGCCGCGAGGCTTCCCGCGAGTCTGGGCCTGAACAGGAACCGTTGCAGGAGGCGGAGAGCGAAGTCGCTGTATGAGGTTTTACGTAAAGTATTTCGTAGTATCTGGACTCGCCTCCGCTCTGCTCGCAGCTCATTGCCGATCGGCGCCTCTGCCGCCCGGAACCGGTGTCGACCAGCCATCTCACGACACCTCGGCAAAGCCTGCCGATGATCCGCTAGCGCAGGCAGAAACTGCGATTGATACGAAGGACTTCGACCGGGCACGAGAGCTGCTAGATACATACCTCTCCGCTCATTCCAATGACGCCCGCGCTCTCTTCGATCGCGGCTATGTGGAAGACGCCCAGGACCACGATGACACCGCCGCAGGCTATTACCAGAAAGCTATCGCAGCCGATCCAAAGCAGTTCGAATCGCGCCTGGCGCTGGGCCTGATTCTGGCTCGACAAGGCAAGCAACAACCATCTCACGAACAGCTGGAAGCCGCGACCAAGCTTGAGCCAAATCCGCCAAATCCTGCCGCGAAAGCCCAGGCATACCGCGCACTAGCCGAGCTGGACCGTTCCGCGAACCCCGATGCGGCAAAGCAGGAACTGCTGCAGGCTCTCTCTATGAGCCCGGAAACCCCGGCCGATCTGCTCCTTACCGGAGAAATTGCCGAAGCCGGAGGCGATGAAGTAAACGCGGAAACGGCCTACCGCAGGGCCCTCAATCAGCAGCCGGAGTCGTCGGCAGCCACGGCCGGTCTTGCCCACGTGCTTATTGCTCAGAAAAAGTACGCAGACGCCGAGCCGTTGATCAAGACGGCGCTGATCCGCGATCCTGACGACCCTGCCCTGAACACCCAGCTGGCCATCGTTCTCAATGCGGAAGGCAAGCAAAATGAGTCAGTTAGCACACTGGAAAAGCTGCATGCGAGGCAGCCTGACGATGCCTTGATCAGCGGAATGCTGGCCGATGCCTATACCCAAACAGGGTCGGCCGATACGGCCGACCCGCTCTACGTTCAATTGCTGAAAGTTACCCCGAATGACCCGGCATTGCTGACGGCGCGCGGCGAGAACCTCATCCGCCAGCAGCAATACGCGGAAGCCGTGACCGTCTTGCAGAAAGCCGTAAGCCTGAAACCTGACAACGGCGACGCCTGGAGCAGTCTGGCCTTCGCCGCCTCGGAAGACCACCAGTACCAGCTCGCGCTCGATTCTCTTTCCGCGCGATCAAAATATCTCGAAGAAACGCCAGCTACCTATTTCCTTTGGGCAACGGCTTACGATAATCTACATCACAGAAAGGAAGCGGCCGACTACTATCACAAGTTTTTAGCCGCTGCCAATGGAAGGTTCCCCGACCAGGAGTGGCAAGCAAAACATCGGCTGGTCACGCTTGGGAAATAATTAGCCGATAACGTTCCCGTGGCACCCGAGGAGGTGTCCCATGAGGTTCGTAGCCATCGCAGCCGCAGTAGTCGTACTTGCCCCCTGCATACATGCGTACGGCGCTAATGAAAAGCTTCCCGATCCCCAAGCCCTAATTATGCTTGAAGCGAAAGCGGATCAGGCATCACCCAAAGAGCAGTGCTTCCTCTACGCTGAAATCGTCCATGACATGACAGAGATCGCCGGACAGGAATTGTCTTCGGGCGACTTCAAGCATGCTTCAGACACATTGAAAGCAGTGCAGACATACGCCCAGAAAATTCACATGGGCATGGCGGAGGATACGCGGAAGCTGAAGAACGCCGAGATTCTCATGCGTCATACAGCATTCCGCTTGAATGAAATCCTCCATAGCGCCGCACTCGACGACCGGCCCACACTCGAGTCCACGCTGAAGCAGCTGGATCAGGTGCAGTCCGAACTGATGATGCAGGTCTTCAAGCACTAAACGCGCAACTCGCCTACGAGATTGCGAATTTGGGAATATCCGCGCCCGCAACTTCGGGCTTAAGAACCGGAGTATTGCTTCTTACGTAACACACTTTTCCGGCAGCAATCTCGTCCTGGGCGATCTTGCACGCTTTACGCGAGTGTGAGTCGACCAGGGGTTGCGAACCATTCTGCAGTTGACGAGCGCGGCGCGCGGCCACAAGGACATAACGGAAGTTGCTGTCGAACGACTGCTCCAGACTCATTGACTCATCCTCCAAATTCAAGAACCGCAATTTGTTAAGGTCTTACGTTTCCGGATCAAGCAGCCCGAAGGCGTTGAGTACAGGTCGGACTCGCTCACCTGAGTTTTCCTGCCTGCAACGTTCGGCCAGCTTTACCAAGCGACCTTCATCCGGCGCCGCCTGTCGTTCCTCGCGATGAATGCGTTCCCTGGCAACAATGGCCAAAAGTTCCTCTTCGGCTAAGGCAAGAATATCGTTGACGAGAATATATCTGTATTCGCGGTAATTCACAATCTCCGCCCTGGCCTCGCCAGTCGGCGCTGAATAACTTCTTCCGTTACATTACCTTCCGCTCGGCTGCGATTGAATAAACGAGTCGCCAGAATTTCAGGAGCAGGCGGCATGACGAAGATGCTCACCGCGTCTGGAACCTTCTGGCGCACTTGCGCCGCCCCCTGCACATCGATGTCCAGCAATAGATCCTTACCATGCGCCTTGGCGTCGGCAAGCGACTTGCGGGCAGTTCCGTAGTAGTTGCCAAAAACCTCGGCATGCTCCAGGAATTCGTCATTCTGCACCATGCGTTCAAACTCCTCGCGAGTGGTGAAGTGATATTCGCGACCTTCTGTTTCCGAACCGCGTGGTGCGCGCGTAGTGTAGGAAACGGAAAACTCCAGATTGTCCACGAGCGAGCGAATCTGGTTGACCAGCGTCGATTTTCCTGAACCCGAAGGCGCTGAAATGATAAAAAGAATTCCTGCCAAGCTTTCGTTTTCCTTCTGCATTGGAGTGGGTGCTACTCGAGGTTCTGCACCTGTTCGCGGGCCTTCTCGATCTCAGATTTCATGCCCAGTCCAAGCTCAGTGATGCGCGTTCCGTTGCCGGAAAGCCCGCTGGTCTTTG